>Ga0325411_1002859_pt1 | contig 19480 bp, 8 predicted proteins | sample PopdelMetagenome_13_FD_206181 | JGI IMG/M metagenome (GOLD analysis project Ga0325411, IMG submission 206181) | Populus deltoides microbial communities from Bellville, Georgia, United States - Xylem-PdIQD-R4 | ecosystem: Host-associated > Plants > Phyllosphere > Stem > Wood/Secondary xylem...
CTTGTATAGAGTTCTCAAATCTTTACTCATCTTGATTTACTATTTTTTAGTCATGCCATTTTAGAGGCTTGATGTACCAAATCAAAGCTACCAATGTTCTGGTCATTACTTCCGTTATCGTTTCCATTATTACCATCTTCGTACGTCGCACCCCGCAACGGGAAGTAACCCTAAGAGTAGCTTCCGCCTCCATGGCCAAAATCACTGGTTAAACCAACGGAGCATTTTGGACTAGCAGCATTGGAGGAATTCCTGCTACTTGAAGCCATCAGTGTTGAATCATTGCTATTATTGTTAACACTTTGTTGCTGTTGTCTTTCCCATCTATTTGCACTCCACGCCATGTCAGGCAATTCATCGGAGGCCTCACAGCCTGCTATGGCAAGCAGGGGCTGAGGAGATACCGATGATGATGAAGCACAAGAATTGTAATCCTCGAGAGTAGTCGGGGTCGAGTCTTTTGATGAACGTTTAGCTAGGTCACTAGCAATGAGTGTAGAGCTTGAGCAAATTCTCTTTACATCATACCTGCTTATACCAAAATTTGTAACAGCACTGGCACCCCTAAATTTAATTGCTGCAATGTCGTAGGCCTCGGCAGCTTCCTCTTGTGTGCCTATATCGGAACAAGCGTTTAGGCATATATTTGAGTTACGTTTCTAAGCTATAAAATCCTTAATGTGCTTAAAAAATGGTCTGAAAGTTAAGGCTGAATTGAAATGGTGTGACTAGAGTGTATGTTAGTGCATGTCGATGAGACATGCATTAACGTTAAAACCATGAGCTAAATAAATTAACACCATCGCAACAAAAAGGGATTGGAAATTGTTAACACATGGAATAAATGGAGGCCAAATAGCTATGTGCAAAACGCAGGATATGATATCATTAGGAAGGATACTGCACCATATATACACTTGTATAGTGGAAAAATAAAGGAAAAAAAGAGAGAGAGAAAAAGTAACAAAGGCTTACTAAATGTTCCAAGGTACAAGTCCTTGTTTCCAGCAACCCTTCCTATTCTAGCTTGCCATCTTCCATGTTGATGATGCCTGCCAGGATAAAGGAAAGCAACTTAGCAAAAAAGGGGGAGGAAAAGGAAAGATATGTGGGGGATTCATATTTAATATTATTATATAATAACTATTCACACTTGATATAAGCACATGGTTAACCATGTCTGCCTATTATTGCCCATGATAATTGAGAAAAAGCCTGCTATTCCAGTAAATAATGGAAAAAAGCTTTATCATTGAAGTCGCTTTTTGCCATTACCTTGTCACTCCTCTGTACACAGAAGCTCCTCTTGAAAACCCACTACTTTTCCTGTCAAAATTTGAACAAAGCAATCAATCTTTCTCCGCTCTCGCCCCCTTTTCCTTTTCTTTTACTAATCAAATATTATAAAATGGCAACTACCTTCTCAAATTGGCTACAAATTCTTGTCTGGTCATGTGCTCCATCTCTTCAAGCTCTTTTTCATAAGTTCCCACCTAACATTTAAAAAATAAAAAGATTAAGATATTATTACATAAATGCAATTCTAATGGTGGAACCTTTTTTTAACACGTCAACTTAGGGTGACCAACAGCCTTACAGGGAAATTAATATGCGTTGCTGGACCCCAATACTTCAAAGCAGCTAAATCATAAGCCCTTGCTGCCTTTTCCTCCTTATCATACCCACCTGATTTAAGATTTTAAACAAAATGAATGACGCAGAAGAACAAGCACAATATTCAATGTATTTAATTACGCAAACAAAAACATGTTAGTCAGCAATTAATAAATCCTACTCTTAGGTCCACAAATATGGACCATTTTGTAATATTAAAGAACATAATATATAAATAATATGGATATAAGATTTTCACCTACCGAGGTAAACTGCACAAGGGTTTGGGTGACATTGAGAGATGAATACCAAAAAGTGCATGAAAAAAATAAAAAAATAAAAACCGGTTAGTTTATTCTTTGTAAGAAAAGAAAAAAAGAAAAAGAAAAGAGAGGGCAAGATATACGTATACCATAGATAATTACAGAAAATATCAAAAGCTAAATTCCTCTCACCTTGCCTTCCTTTCCTTGTTTGTCCCTCTTTCCTGCAACTATTATCCCACAAATGGGCCTCATATCTCCCAGTCCATCTATGCCTAACAATCATAGAACACACAAACAGATAATTGCATATATATGGCAAAACAAAGTTTTTGTGATACTTATATGGTGAAGAAAAGTTTAAATTAAGGAAGATGTTCCTACGACTTAATAAGGAAAACTGAAAGAAATTATGAGTACCTTGTTACACCTCTATATTGTGAGGTTCTTTGTCCAAATGTCTCTATAGATTTACGAGAAACTGGTTTTTTAGCAAGTGATTTTGCAACTGGCCTTATACTGTTATCGACCACTTGCAATGGAGATATAGCAACTAATCCATTTTGAGAACTAGGACTCACTGTGAGTGATAATGATTGAAAATTGCAATTGTTTGCTTCATTTGGAGACTCCCCACTAGAAGAAAATGGTGCAGACGTCTGCCTAAGCCATGACTTGTACCCAGAAAAAGAACTAGCACTCTCAAAAGGCACATGGTACATGCCAGTTTCTTGGTTATGGTTATGGCTGTTGCTATGGCTATGGCTAGGGTTTGGATCACAGTGCTGAAGGCTGTCACTAGGGATTAAGGTTTGCGCATTGTCATTGAAATGGTAACTTTGGATGAAAGAAGAATGGCTTGTAAAACTATTCTTCCCAGTTTCTATATCTTTATTGGTGTTGAAGCTTGGTGCTAGATTGGGATTGATTCTATTGGCATGGTTTTGATTAATGTGGTGATCTTCTTGCTGACGGTGAACTTCGGTCTCATCAGAAGGTGAGTTTGAGTAACACCCCAAGAAATCCTCAAGCTTTGGACCATCTTCACTTATTCTACCTTCATCCGTAGTGTTTTCATATCTCCAGTCTACAAATCACAACCAAATAAGGTGGAATATTACAGTAAAATCGTCGTAATTCATGTTCAAGTTTTCATTAAAAAAAAAAAAACACATGCACTGAGAAGGAAAGAAAAGGGGGGCATGCAGTACCTGGGGTACCATTAGATGGCCGTCTAAAGGGATCAGCAACACAAAGAGATCCATCAGATAGCAAAGGCATGACAGAGAAACTAGCAGCTTGATCTTCTCTACCAAAGTCTTCATCAACTCTCAAGTGCGGACTCAGAGAAAACCCCAACCAATTACTCATGTGATCTTTACACACAAAAACCTACAAGCGATTTATCTCACACACACACACACACAAACAATCTCAAAACCGGTGTTGTTCAAAGCTTGTCCGTCCTTTCCATTTGTTCCTTCGTTTCACCGTGACTTAAGGTTTTGGTTTGGTTTTAAAGCTCAAACTTCAAAAAATTTTGGTGAGCAGTGCTCTGTCTCTCTTTCACTCTCTCATCTAATGTTCTCAGCCTCTACATCTCTGCGTTAGCTGTTTCGCCAAGGATGCTTTGGGTTTCGTGCCCTCTCTTTCATTTCCTCTCAGTCCTTTCGCAGAGGTGGACAGGAGTCCCATGACATATACATAGACATGAAATTTATTTATTGGATGCAAGTGTGGCCAAATTTGATGCTCGTTTATTCCGTAAAATTGAGCTCTTTTCGTTGTTTTTTTCTTACTTTTCACACTTAAAGGATGGGTGTTCTAAAAGTTGTATCGTTATTTGTATATTCCCTTTTTTTTATATAATGGAAAAATAAAAGGAAAAAAGAAAAAAAGAAAACAGTTGCTGTAAACCAGTTTCTTTCCATGTCATCTAAATCCATCTTTTGAATACACACACTCTTATTACTTAAGCTATAAATTAATTTTTTCTCTCCATAAGTGAAAGAATCGAATTAGTATATTTATTCTAGTATAAAATAATCTCGCAATTTATTGGTGTTATGGTAAGTAAATTTAAAATATAATTAGTTTTTTCTTTTGTTATTACAAAAGGGTAAATTTCATCTTAACTTCCTATATAGTCTACTAATTTCCTTTTAAAAATTAAATTTCTATCAATTATGTTTTATCATTATCATGGTAATTCAATAGCATTTCTCTCGACATTAATTGGTACATCATTGGGTGCTTAAAAACATCAATATACCATTTGCTCTCTCTCTCTAAAGATGATAGATCATAAAATAAAATAAATATTTATGAGTTAATTTTTAGAATACACTTTGAAGAAAGAAACGAATACAAAAAGAAAAGAGAATATAAGAATTTTTTTTTTTTGGATTCGAGGAAACCTCAACCCCCGGAAAGCGCACTTTGTGGGCTCAGGTGAGGGAGTAAAACCCTGGCTGTCCCAGGCTCTTACAAGAGGTGCACGTCCTAACTCGAACTCGAGACCTGCTGTGCAGATCTCAAACCCTTTGCCATCACGCTACGCCTCTTGGGGACGAGAATATAAGAATATTTTCACCTAATATCTCTCTTATAGATATTTATCTTTATTTCTTTTTAAATGGGTTCTAGAGAGTAATTAATAGGATGTGATTAATTATCCATTGAGCAACATAAAATTATTCATGTGTAAACTCTTCCTTTATAATTAATTTTTGAATTGAATGTTAAATTTTTATATATATATTTGAGTTTAATTTATATAGGATTTTCATGCTTATGAATCCTATACATGTATGGTTGGACCTTGTCACTAAGAGAAAATGATGTCATAAAAAGATTACTGAATATAAAAGATTATGCAATATAAAAGCAAGATTGGAGAGGGATTATGGAAGAGAGAAAAACAGTAATATAAGATATAATAAAAAGCCTTTAATGGTATGATAAAAAGTGTTAAGACCTATTTAAATGTAAAAACAACCTAGCCTAATTGATTTGAGACATATGTATGTCTCTAATTAATACACACACACACATATATATGTATGTATGTATGTATGTATGATTTAGCCAAATATTGTGAATAATTTATTGAAAATTTTGAAGAAAGGTGTAGGTATGAGAATTCTTTAAAAGCATTTGAATAAAACGCCTTAGTCATATAGATAAAATTTATAAAAAGAAGTTTGAGAGGGTGAGTAGGCAATATTAATAAGAAAATATATCATTGTAGATAAAGAGGTGTAAAAGTATTTCTATAGGGTTATGATTATATACTACTAAAATCAAATGTAGTGATTTGGGGCTTAGGTTCAATAGCAGAGTCCTTACGTTTAGAATATAAATATTATACCTTAAAGTAAATGATAAATTTAGATTTTGACTCATTTTTCTTGGTTATGTCCAAATTGGACTCAAAGGCAACCACTCGAACTCAATGGGCCTTGATATGGTCACATTGACCTAGCCAAAGTTCATTCACCGCAAAAGAAGTTTTATATGCACTGAAACCAAAAAGTTCATAAATAAGCATTTTTACATATTGAAAAAATTCAAGCAAAAATCAATTAATATTTATAGACAAAGATCAAATCTATAATGTGTTTTATTTTTTTTTAACTCAAATGAAGGTAACCCACTAATATGATAGCAGTTTACTATATGTGGAGAAGTGAACAAAAAAACGGTATTGTTAATGACACCCTTCAACTTATGGATTCAAATTCACGTGTGTGTGTGTGTGTGTGTTGAATATGTTTTCAATTTATGAGGAAAAGGATCCATTTAAGGATCACAAAATAATCAAAAATACTTTTTTTTTGTTACATGAAAATAAAAAGTATCAACATTCAAGTTATAGGATCCATTTAAGGATCATATTGCCACTAGATTGATTTTTTTAATAAAAAAATGTTTTTTATGTATGAAAATAATCTTAACTTCTTATGAAGATTTGTTGAAAATAATTTTTATGACATAAAATTACACAACAAGCTAACATTTATATCAACACATAAAATTGACACATCCATGTATAAAATCAACACATCCACTTCTGAAATCAAACAACATACCTTTTGTAACTCGTCCACTCAACTATATCGCAAAGTATTAATTCCAACCTTATATCACCAAAAAATAAATTCTTGATGGCATCATACCTTGTGGATGCCATGCAACAAAGTATATCCCAACACTTTAAATATTAACAATCGCATAAAACAATTCCATAACATGTTACAATTTATTCAAAATAACAAAAATTTATTCATGATTTGAAAATGACCTTCAAAAGGTATTTGGATGGACTAAAAATAATATAAATGGGATAACAAGTGTAGACAGGTGGTATGCACATGCTCAATGCGTTCACTATGTCGAATGATGTAAAGCGTGTGCATCATGTGCCACCATTGATCTATAGAAAAAAAAAACTATAATTCTTGGGTTGTAGTGATGATTGTTATTTATGCTGAGAGATTTATATATGATAGTGGTGAAGAAGATGAGCAGATCTTTTGAGAGAAGGGGGTTGTGATCAGCAGTGATGATGGCTTTAATTATTGTTCTTTGTAAAAAAGAAAAAAAAAGGCAATGAGTTTATAAGAGGGTTTGGAGAGAAGGGCTATTGGATCAGCGGTCTATGAAGGGTTGATGGAAAAAAAAGGTAATACTGAGAATCCAACTGGGAAGAAAAGAAGAGGAAAAGTCTTGATCTTATGGTAGAAAGTCTTTTATTTTTCATCTCTAGTCACGTGTTTTGGGTTTTTCTTTTTTCTTTTTTTTTTTTGTTATGTCTCTCTTTTTTTCTTTATGTTCTTTTCTTTGATTTTTTGTGTTTTCTCTCGTGAATTTTTTCTCTGTGTATCTAATTTCTTTACAAACTTTATTTGCTTATCTTCCCATGTTTTTCTTATCTTTTATCTCCATATATCTTCATCTCATAGTAGTTTTGGAAAGGGACCCAAATTCTTATATTTATTTTGCTCCCTATTTTCATCATTACTTATCATCTAACTCCCTAATCTCATTATTGTTTTTCAATTTTCATTGTTTTCTCATTTATTTTTGAAAATATGTTGGAAATAAAGGTAAAATAACGTGCAACATGTCACATATCTAGGTTCCTTTTCTATATAGGCCATATATATTTGTACTTATGCCATCCTTTGACAACTTTGTAACCTTTGAACCCCTTGAAATTCTTGACTCTTGTAAATTTTATATCCATGAATTTCTTTGAATTCATTCATGTTTTTTATAACTTTGTAATCTTTAAATCCATTGGAACTTTTAGACCTATGAAATTCTTTAAATTCATATATTTTTTAGAAAGCTGTAATAAGACCATTCACCCCCTTTACTAGGATGGGTATATATGGTTAGGAGTGTGGGGTTGAGAGATTAGTCTTTTTTGGTAGAGGGTTCAAAGGTTAGGAGAAAATTAATGGTGGTGAATGGGTACTCCCTTATTAAAAGCTATAAAAAAAGTTATAAGGGATGACCTTTACTAGTATTTATAAAGGAAGGTTGAGTAATGAGTCATTGTAGAATCTTTTTAAAGATGATCCCTTTGTTAGAATTTATAAACAGAGGTATACTAAATGACTCATTGTTTAGAATTTAAAAGGAGAGGTATGGTGAATATATCATAGAATTTAAAAGGAGAGGTATGGTGAATAAGGGATGATCATTTGCGAATAATTTATAAAGGGGATATAATGAATGACCCACAGACTAACCTTGGAATTTGCATGAATGGAAATTCATACTCATTGCATAAGGGCATTTTTTAATTAAAAAAAAAAGGCATCATGCATTACATTTGATTTAAGTGTAGCCTTGGAATTTACATGAATGAAAAATTTATAGTCCCTTAAGTGAGGTTTTTTAACTTAGAAAAAGGGGTCATGCAACTTATAAAAACCCTTTCATAAAGACTTTTCAGCATTAAAAAAGAAAAAGAAAAAGAAAGGGATGTCATGCTACTTAATAGCATCTTTTGTATTAAATGAATGAAAAATCCATGACCTATTGCATGATATCCTTTGGAGATAGAAAATGACATCATGTATCTTAGAAGCATTCTTTGCAATTTTGTTTTTAAAAAGAAACCCCTACCTAACATATTCTTAAAAGGGTTAGGAGTAATTAATCCATTGGTAGTGGTTAAACTAACACACCATTAAAAGGGTTTGAAAATGTCGACATTTGACATGGGCAAAACTAGCATACCATCAAAAGGTGGGAAAAATATACTAATTGATAAACGCAAAACTACTAAACCTGTAAAAAAGTTGGGAAAAGTATACCTTCGACAAGGGTGAAACTAGTAGATGTTTAGGAAAGTAGTGAAAAATAAACCCCTTTGATAAAAGTGAAATTAGCAAACATTTAAAAGGAATGTGTAATGTAAACCCAATATTAAATTTTTGGAAGGAGTACCATAAGGTGAGTTTTGTATTATATACACTTGAGAATACCTTAAAAAGATTTGTCTTTTGATATAACTTTGTTGAATATATATATTGTATTTTTTTTATTATGTCAACCTTGAAAATGGTATTGAAAAAGTTTTCTATTGAGTATAAGTCTTGTTAAAAGCTTACATTTTAAAAAGAATTTTAGGATGACAATTCATGAAAGTGTGTTAATCCAAAAAGAATTTATTTTTTAGAATAAACCTTGTCAAAGACTAAAATCCCCAAAACAATTTCAAGATAATAGCCCTAGAAAAGGTGTTGAGAGGACTCTAAAAAGAGTTCCCTCTTAAAAAATAAGTTTTATCAAAGAATGAAATCTTAAAGAAGAATTTCTTTTATGACAACCTTCAAGATGGTGTTAATAAGACTTTTAAGAGAATTACCTTATAAATAAGCCTTATAAAAAATTTATATCTTGAAGATGATTTTATTATGACAACTTTAAGGGGTTAAAAGAGCTTTAAAGAGAATTTTTTTCTTTAAGAACAAGCATTGTCAAAAATTGACATCCTAAAAAAGATTTTATATTAATAGCTATAAAACGTATTGACAGAGCTTTGAGTAGAGTTATCTTGGAATTTTTAAAAAAAAAATTATGCATTCATGGATTTAATTATAATATTGATATGAATATCAAAAGCATTTGACTTATGCATAAGAAAACGATGAGCAACATTGTTGTTAAAATTTCCTATGAATATAAATGCAATCAATTGTTTTAAGTCTTTTTTTAAGTTTTTTTTTTTTTATGAAGGAAACATAACTTTATTTAGACATCCTTATACTTTATTCTATTTATTGGATGGTCTTTCACCTTTTCATAACTCAAATGGTGTATTATTCATCCTCTTCTTAGGTATTTGATAAAATAGCCCCTTATCAGTTTTGAGATAATTCTGAACTTATTAACATAGCATTCATCATTTCTGTCAATGTTCAATTTTTGCATTCAACAATATTATTTTATTATATTGAATAAGGAGTCGTGGTTTGATGGGTTATGCCATGCTCATAACCCAACTCATAAAAAATAATGTTAATCATATTTTCAACCTCATGAAATTTTAAAAGTAAATCTAAGTTATATTTTAAAAATACTTTTTAAATTAATATGACCTTATCTACTATATTATATATTACAAAATCAACAAAATAAATAGAAGAAAAAGCTTTATCTATCTTTTTATTTTTACGTATAATAAATAACATTGAGCTTAATAGCCTATCATATAACTATCCCTTACCCATAAACTTTCGAAACACAATCTTGCTCAACATCAAGCTAGAAACTAAATTATTTTAAATGTCAGAAGCATAGTTTTAAAATCCGGCTCGATGGGTTGACCCGGGACCCATTCAATCCGGGGCTGGAACTGGGTCGGGTTAAGAAAAAACTAGGGAAAGGCAAAACCTGGGGTGACCCGGTGACCTGGCAAGACCAGGTCAAAAAATGGTTTCCACCCGTTGAATTTTTTTTACTAAAACGACGTCGTTTTGATTTAAAAAAACGAAATTGATCCAGGCGACCCGGTGACCAGGTCAAAACCCAGAACTCGAGCCTTGGACGGAGCCGGTTTTAAAAACTATGGTTAGAAGCATGAACCACTTTGATCGAGGTTAGGTCTTTCCCAAAAGTCATCTTTATCACCACCCTTTCATGGCCTAGGATCTTGCACGCAGTTGCCTATAAATAACTACTATCCATCATTAATTGTTACATATTTAGAAAAACTATTCAGGTTGAAACATATATGATAGATGACTATAACGTTAATCCATCATTATTTAGAATTGTCTATCAAGTTCACTTATAACACAACTGTATCAAGCTATATAGATTATTCATCAATATTCTCAATCATGTTGGCTTTTATATTTTTTGCTTTAAAATGATGAAAATCCTTAGTATGGTGTCCTTGTTTATCATATACAAAACTAGTCCTTTCTAGTCTCTTATTGCTTCCACTAGTGGTCTTGTGAGTGTGTTCTACCATAGTTCTTTCTTAGAAACTTGATTGTCTTTCGCAATCCTAAACCATACTATTAGGTCCTCTATATCTATTTCCTAACATTTGTACTCCAAATAATTCTTAAAGTATTTTTTTGAGGGTGGTAGCTTATCAATCATTACTTCCACTATCACTAATAATTAGGGTGGATGAGAAATTATTTGTATTAAATTTGTTTTTAAATAAAGTTATGTCTTTCTAAAATAGAGAATTGTGTTTGTTAAAATAAAAATAATAATTTATTTTTAAATAAAATAACTTTAAATCAACTATTAGAGTTTTCTATATTCCAAAAGATTTTTAACATTTAAAACAACTTTTGCCTCTTCAAAACCATTTTCTTTTATTTTTTTTTATTTCTTGTCAAAAATTTTACCTCCATCTTACATAGAATAACTCTTATGAATTTTATTTGCTGTCATAATAGTTGGTTCATTGATTTTCTATTCACTTTGTTTTAAATAGACTTTTAATAGACATAATTTCTCATTCATCCTAACATAATGGATGTTATATGTGAGCAGAAATTATAAATTACTCAATAAAAATATCTAATAAAAAATTTAGATGATTTACAAAAATTACAGTGAACCCATCATGATGCGTGAGTAATTTACTAATTATATTTTGAATATATTTTGAATAATAAGTGAAAAATGTTGAAGGGCCTTGTTTTTGTTTTTTGTTAAGTTTTAGTTAAATTAAGATTAAGTTTCCCTAAAAGAGAAGCATAAACAGATAAAAGAACATATAAGAATAATGTGTGGGATATTTAAGGTATTTTTCTTTATTAAATTCTATGTTATTTATTTAATTGACGAGTAAATTTTTTATAGATGTTAAACTAGACAGCTAGATTGCGCAACATTGCAGGTCAGATTAAGATTTTTTTAACGTTAAAAAACAATGTTCAGGTCACGGGAATTGTTTGCAAGTTTCATTAAACTCGATCCTAACCTTGAAACTATCCAACTTGACTTTTTGTCTAACCTGGTTTCAAATTAAATAATTTGAAAGTTGCCTCGACATGATCCAATCATATGACAGATCCAAAAGCAGCCCAAATGACATGTAAAACATGGTTTAACATTAAATTTTTTTCAATAAAATATCTTTTTTTGTAAATATTGAGACAATGACATATTCAATCAACCTAGGCTTCTAGCTAAACCAACCAAACCCATGAACCGAGTCATGGACTCCACTGGATTTAATATAATGAAAAAAATAGATGCTCAACAAATCAAGCATTAAGTACCCAATGAGAGATGTTTGTTTGAGATGCGATAATCTCATATAAAGAAAACTTAAATAAATTATGGAGTCTATTCCTAATAATCTCAAATTAACCCGTCAAACCTCTTATTCGAGTCAAGAACTCCAATGGGTTTAATAAATTATTTTTTAATATTTTTTACTTAATTATATGATAAAAAAATAAACGTTCAGTAAATCGAGCATCAATCCAAAGTTGAGATATTTTTAGAACGAGATAATCTCATAGAAAACAGACTATAATAAATTATAAAGTTCAATTCTCAATTAACCCAAGTTAACCCTCCAAACCACCAGTTCGAATAATAGACTCCACTGAGTTTAAGAATTTTTTTTTTATTGAATTATGTAATGAAAAAATAGACCCTAACAAAATCGAGCATCCATCTAGTACGGGATGTTTGTTTGAAAATGCGATAACTCAATAGAAAGCAAACCGAAACAAATTACGGAGTTTATTTTTTATAATACCAAGTTAACCTGCCAAACTTGTAATTTGGGTCATGAACTTCCCTAGATTTAATATTTTTTTACATTTTTTATTTAATTATATAATGACAAAAATAGACGTTCACAAAATCGAGTATCAACTCAAAGTTGATACATTTATTTGAGAATGAGATGACCCTATAGAAAGAGAACTATAACAAATTATAAAGCTCAATTTCTAATTAACCCAAATTAACCCTCCATACCAGCAATCAGGTTATAAACTTCACTGTGTTTAATAATTTTATTTTTTAAACTATTTTTTATTTTTTTATTTAAATATATTACAAAAAAATTAACACTCATAAAATTGAGCACCAATCAAATATCAGGATGTTTATTTGAGACTACAATAAACCTACAAAAAGCAAACATAAACAAATTATGAAGTTTAATTAAAAATTAGCCAAATGTTATAGGGTTTTTAAGAAAAAAAATGAATAAAAAAATCAAGGGAAAATAGAAATGGCGTGTGGACCTAGTTGGCCTAGCGTACTTAGGCCTTTAAAGAAACCCAATCATGCTTGACCCTTTTTTCATTTTTTTTTAAGGGTTGGGTCCCTTCACAAAAGAAAAGCACCTGCTTGGAATCCGGCCACCATGGTGGTGACTGGAAAATTAAGGGTGATTGTTTTGTCTAAAAATCTATTTTCAACTTATTTTCATCTAAAAACACATAATAAACAATCATAGAACATAAAAAAACCAATTAATTAACCTAAAAAACCCTCAAAAGGCCTAAAAACACAAAATTAAATAATAAAAAAATCATCTCTCAACCTTGATCTACAATTTTCAAATGCTGCCAATTTATGGCAAACCAACATATTTCTTTCACCTTTTTTACTTTCAGATGAATTTCTTCATCTTCTCTCAAACTCAAGGGACTAAAATATTAAGAAAATTAAAATTGAGGTCAAAATTAAAATTACAGAAACTACAGGGACTGAAGAGGAAGAAAAATAAAAATATATGGACTGAACATAACTTTTTCTAGCGTATTAGAGATTGTCCATAAGCCTTCTCGTTGTTTTGTACTTTATCCTCTTTTCTTAAATTATTTCTTTCCTTAACAAGTTTTAAGAAATTTGTCACTAATTTGGGCATCGAAGGCAATAATTGAAAAATTAAAGCTTGGGGATGAAATCAATATTTTTTTGTGTCATTATGGATTGTTGCAATGATTTACCCAACCATTTTAGTATATTTTACCGGATTTGTGGCTCACATTATGTTGTAGGTTTGATCAATTTTTTTAAACTTAAAAATAAAAATAAATGTGTTGCTAACGTGGCCAGTAAAAAAAAATATTTAATCATGAAATACGACATCTTGTTTGAATACCGTGACAATGACATATTATACGACATCCTTTTTTTTTAAAAAAAATATTAAAACGACAATATACTGAATTGACTAGGGCAACCCTTGTTAAAATGTAAAATTCACGACTCAAGTCATGAGACTGCAATAACCCCATAGAAAGAAAATTAAAAAAATTATAAAGCCCAAATCCCAAACAACAAATGTTGGAGGAAAAAATTAAAAAAATTAAAAAAAAGATAAAAAAAAAAGTGATTCGAGTCAACTCGAGTAAATCAGTTGAACTTGTTTCACAAGTCATGAGAACAAGATAACTCTATAGGAAAAAAAATGAAAAGATTTAACAAAGTCCAATTCCTAACTAATCTAATGTTGGAAGATGAAATTGAAAAAAAAATAAAATTTTAAAAAAGAAAGAGAAAAAAAACGTGTCAACCCAAGTTATCTCATCAAACTTGTAATGATACGGATCATTAGAACAATGTAAAACCTTGGAAAACAAATTTAAAAAGTTTTCACATTTAAATCCCAATTAAACCAAACTTATTACTTGTGTCATGTGACTAGAATAACATTAATGAAAGAAAATAAAAAAAATATATATGAATTTCAATATCTAATCAACTCAATGTCGAATGATGAAAAGTTAATGTAGGTCAACCTTTTAAACTTGAGACTCGAATAGAAGATTGGAATTAACTCATAGATGGGAAATCAGGAAAAACAATTGTAATGCTCAATTTCAAACCAACCTAATATTAGAGGTTGAAATTAAAAAAAAATATTTGAAAAATAATAATAAAAAAGACTTGATCAAACTTGGGTCAACCCAACAAACTTGCAAAATGAGAGACCAGGATTACACCATAGAAGGTAAGAAGAATTACAAAACCCATTTCCCATTAAATTCAATATTAAAGGATGAAGTTGAAAAAAAATAGTTTTTAAAAATAACAATAATAAAAATAAGGATCAAATTTGACAGAAAAGTTTTTCGCCAACCCACTTTGTTTTTTTGAAGAATGCATGTACGGAAATCAAGGTGAGAAGAGAGAAAAGAGAGGAAAATAAAGAAAAGAAAAATAATTCATCGAAGCCAAACAAGTGCTCTTGACACTACATGAGTTACACGTGGAGGTAGACTATAGCAAGATGATTAAGATGACACAAAAGACAGGTGAAATCGATTGTTGGTGGACATCGTATGAGCTTCCAAAATATGACGACCTATCTCATTTGTTTACACGCGCCAATAATTTTTTTTTTTCAAATTAGTCCATGAATTAGAAAGTTTTGATTTCATCCTTAAAACTATAATTATTTTAAATAAATAGAATAACATTTGTTTTTTTTTCCTCAAACTTAGCACCAATTGAACACTATATTCTTTTCCCCGACACCGTGAGAATCTCATGTGAAGCCAACTGAAGCAAACCATAAGGAATCCCAGATCAACCAAAGACAAAAAAGATAAAATTAAAAAAAATATATGAGAATAAAACGACATTGATTTTTGCTACAACAATATCGCTACCTGCATTAGTAATAGCCCCATAATATTAAGTATTACGTTAGAGAGTAAAATATGTGTTGGTTCATTGCATTGAGTTAATTTTAATTTTAAATGCAACTAGAAAAAAAAAATCATTCGGATCAAGCCTTATTGTTCAAATAGATTGCAAGAGTCTTGAAATTAGAGCTATGAAATCTAATTCAAGACCATATTTAATTAGGTGCTTGAATAATGGAGTTATTAAATCAATTCATTCAAGACCATATTCTTGTGTTTTTAATTTTCTTAAACAAGTTTAATTTTTTGCCGGATTTTTTTTCAAGTTGAGAGTAAAAGGTTGAAGCTGCTACAAGGAACGATTGGGCTGAAAAACCTTTTGAAGGCTAAGTAGATCTCGCAGCAATTTCTTTCGATTGGGCCTTGGAGGAAAATAAATGAAAAATGTAGTGCGAGGCTAGCTAGGAGGTATCGATTGTGAATCATTTTGTCCAGCCCATCAAGTCAATATTGTCTATGAAATCGTTCATATGTCTTCACATGAACCCGCACACAAACCTAGGAGCCATATGGTTTTGGTGAGGGGTAGAATTTCTAGAACGGATTTTATAGTTTTGGATGACCAAACCGAGGAGACTGAGGGAGTGTTAGGTACGGTGTTAGAACTTGGAAGTTGTTGTAAAGAATATTTTTTTTTGGTTATAAATATATTAAAATAATATTTTTTATATTTTTAAAAATTTATTTTTAACACCAAACACATCAAACAATACAAATACATTAAAAAAAAAATTAATTTAAAGCAAGAAATTCAAATTTTACCGAAATCACGGTGCAACCATGTTGACAAACGGTGTCCGATTTCCATCAAAATTAACCTATATATCTTCTTATTTAAATAAAATGAAGAAGAATTAAGAGTCCGGCCATTATTACACACTAATTGGAATAATAAAAAAATCTTAAAAAGGCAATCAGATTGGCTTTTAGTCCACATACAATTTCTCCTTGTTTAAGGGACCAAATCTTTAACAAATCCATGTCTTAATCAACACAAAAATCTTGACCAATATGAAGGCAGTCCCCACTGTTGAATTACATTGCAACCAAGAGTTTCTCCGCTTGGCCTTTAGCAGACTAATCTGTCAGAAGATTTTGTCTGCTTTAGCTTTAATCACAATATTCCCTAACTTTTATTTTTCACTTGTAGCTCGCGAGTCATGTGTTTAGCTTTTTTTCAGAAACCTGTCGCTGTACACTGTCGAAACAGTGTCAGCTCCTCTCTTTTCACCTAATCCTTAAAACAAAACAATTGCCTTTTCTTGTCTGGATATTATTGCTGTTATTTGCAGATGCAGGTGCTTGCTTATGCAATGCAGCAGAGCAGTCTCCGCGATTCTTAATTATGCAGCACTGGCTAAGTTTAGCAGAGAGGTACCGGTGGCTGTGGAATCAGAGATATCCGTTCATGCTTGATCAGCCGGACGCCATGATTCCGAGCATGTTAAGGGAGATTGCTCTGAGAAGTTGTATAGCCATGCAGAATTACAGACGGCTCTGGGATTCGTCCGTGGAAAATGGAAAATGCTTGTAATTTTGGTGTCCTTCTTACCTTCAACGCATGGCAATACTGCAAAGAACTTCATTTAAAACTACTACTTGGATATGCTTAATCATCTACCCTTCTGTCATCAGATTAGTCCTTTTAACGACCAAATTGCGAAAAAGAAACTGTGGTCACTTAAAGATTTATCATCCACAGCCACTAGATGACAGCCTCCCCTAACATATGTAGATGATGACTTTTATTACAGCCATCGGATCTGTAAGACGTTTTTACCCCTCCATGTTACTGTCTCCTTTCATTTCACCTTTATGAATTTCCAAATATTAAAATTAAATTATATTAAAAAAAAAAAAAAACTAAAAGACGAAGGAGACTTTTTTTTAACCCTCCTCACATTACTACTCATTTAAATAATAATTTTTTATTATAATTTTATCTTTTAACATTAGATAAATTTATAATTGAGTTTTATAATTTATTTATTTATTTTTTATAAGATTATTCTAATCTCATGACTTAAATCATAGTTTGATTAATTTACTTGAGATTTTTTTTTTATTTTTCTAGTTGACTTTTTTTCTTAGTTTTATCTTTTAATATTGGATTGATTGAGAATTAAATTATGTTATTTGTTTCGGTTTGCTTCATATGAGGTTATCTCAATCTTATGACTCGGGTTACAAGTTTAACTATTAATCTGAGTTGATTCAAGTTGTTTTTTGTGTATTTTTTAATTTCAATTACGTCCTTCAACGTTATTTTATTAGAGATTAAACTTCATAATTTTTTTTAATTTGATTTCTATTGAGTTATCTTGATCTTATAGCATGAGTTCACTTAGATTATTTTTTTGTTTTTTTAATTAATTTTTTTAATTCTATCATTCAATATTGAGTTTATTAAAAATGAGGTCTCATGAGTTGCTTTCTATGGGTTTCTTTTATGATTTTATGACCCAACATATGAATTGATAAGTTAACCTGGGTTGACTCGAATCAATCCTATATGTTATCGTCTCAAAGTTTTTTAAAAAATATCATCTTGAATATTTACTTTGAATCAAACTATATTTTTATCTGTCATTTGAGTTACTTTTGGATCCGTCAAGTCGGCAGAATCACATTGAATCTATCCTCACGTGGTTTTAATTTTTTTTCCTACTAAAATAACATTAGCAAACCCTAAATTTTTTTATGTTAAAAATGATCTAACTCGCATCATAACAAGAGACAATAATAAGAGCCGACTTTAAGATGAATAGGAATTTTGAGCAAAATTATAAATGAATATTTTTTATTTTTTTATATATGGTCTGAGAAATGAGATCTTGGATAATTTTCACTTATAAGAATATTTTATTAAACAAAAATAATTTTTATTTTATAAAATATAACAGACAAATATATTATACTTTTTGAAATCTTTTATTAAATTGAAGACTAGAAATATTGTCCACATGTCACTTAAAGCGGATGTGCAAATGATCTAGTAAAAAATACAAAGGAGGTCATTTCCCAATAATAAATCTAAAATCTTTTTCTCTCCAGCAGCCTTTGTAGTAACTCGAAAAAACTTTACAGCAATCATGAAGGCCATGATCAGTACCCATAGTTCCTTTCTTTTATTTTTTTATTAATCACGAACTACGTACCCCTCGTTGTCTCGCACGAACAAAATATAAATAAGTGGTAGTTGAGTGCCTTCTCTCCCACTTGGAATGTTAGATTCACAGTAGTACTGACCGAAACAGCAACCCGGAGAAGTGAAAACCTTCCCCTTTTCTCCTCTTCGTCTCTCTTCTCTAACACACACTCGCAGAAAAAGACAAGCGTATTAATGGCTACTATGAAGAAAGAGTCGGTAAAGCCCGTGGAAACCATGCCCAACAAGGGAGCATGGACAGCTGAAGAAGATAGGAAACTGGCTGAGGTTATTGCAACTCATGGTGCCAAAAGATGGAGGACAATCGCATCCAAAGCAGGTAATACATGTACATACTTTGTTGTTTATTTTATTTTATTTTTTCTTACAAAGGAAATAAACAACTTACGACCCAAGTTGAATTATGTGTGCTCTGTATTGTGATCTAACTCAAGCTTGATGTGTCTTTGAATTTTCGCAGCTCTCAATAGGTGTGGTAAGAGTTGCAGGCTAAGATGGTTGAATTATTTAAGACCAAACATCAAGAGAGGCAATATATCTGACCAAGAAGAGGACCTCATACTTAGGCTTCATAAACTACTAGGAAACAGGTAATTATTGTTATCCAAACATCAACGGCAAATAGTTATACACTCCCAATTGCTTTAATTATTACTCTTGCTTAGCAGTACCTTTTCTGGGGAGATAGTATTTTTTTTTTTTCTTTATTTGGTTCATGAACATTATATTTAGCTCCTTGGTCAGTTTTAGTTCAAGAAAAACATTTTCAAGGTTTTCTTTTCCCTTCGTTTGTTTTAGGTGGTCACTGATTGCCGGAAGATTACCGGGTCGAACAGATAATGAGATCAAGAACTACTGGAATTCTCATTTGAGCAAGAAAATAAACAAAAAAGGGAAACAGATTGAAGCTTCAAATAGAGAATGCCAGACAATTGAGAAAAAGACCATGGAGATCAGTTTGGAGTTGAAAGAAGATAATAAGCCACATAATGGAAGTGAAGAAGGCTCAAATGTAAATTTTAATATAGACGGTCTCTTTGATTTCACCGATGAAGATACTTTGAACATGGAATGGATGAGCCGATTCCTTGAAATGGACGAGGTTTAAGTTCTGTTTTGTCATGAAAGTGTGTAAACTTGCTTCTCTCTTGATTTTAGTGCTGTAAATTATAGTGTAGCTGCTATTAATAATTACTCCGGGGGGGGGGGGGGGGGGGGGGGGGCGCGCCGGGGGTGGGGGGGGGGGGGGGGTGTTTTTGGTTATATAA
>Ga0325411_1002862_pt1 | contig 19459 bp, 14 predicted proteins | sample PopdelMetagenome_13_FD_206181 | JGI IMG/M metagenome (GOLD analysis project Ga0325411, IMG submission 206181) | Populus deltoides microbial communities from Bellville, Georgia, United States - Xylem-PdIQD-R4 | ecosystem: Host-associated > Plants > Phyllosphere > Stem > Wood/Secondary xylem...
AGCTTCATCATTTTCAGGGAGAATGCATGTTTGTCAGTGATGATATAGAAGTGTGAATTGTTTCGGCATATGATATAGTGTTTGTTTATGCAGTGAAATTATGCTTCTGGAAAGTTTTAATTTTTTTTAAAATATTTTTGATGTTTTAAAATTGTTTTAATATACCGATATTAAATATAAATTTTAAAAATAAAAAAATTATTATTTTAATACTTAAATTTTTTTTTTTAAATAAACTTTATTAATTCCAAACATAATTGTAATATGTACAAGTATTAGGAATAAATTTTATTTGCCAACAAAGCTGCCACGTATAAACAAAGATAAAGTCCCCATTTATTGTATGCTGCTCATATTCCAAGGTAATACTATATCATGGAAATGTAAGTGTGAAAATAATGGAGGCATGTGAACTTTGGCACATGGAGTTGAGATATAGTAAGTGTTATACCTCTTACCTAACATCATACATAAATAAATTTTTTTTAAGAGAACTAAGTGTTTTATTATACAAATATACTCATAACACTATGAATTAGTACATTATAATGATGTTTTTGTTATTTACACACAAAAGCACATAATAAAGCATTTTATAATGTTTATTAGTTATTATAAGATTGATTAAGAGCAAATAACTTTTTTTAACTTTTTAAAATACAGTAAAATAACTGAATTACTCTTAAAAAAATTATTTAACTAGTGTCTAAGGTATTTTTTAATTTTTTACTTTTTTAAACACAATAAAATTACTAAATTACCATGAACAACAATTTTTTTTAAAATTGGCGGCCATGGTTTTTTCATTTTTTTCATCTTATTTTTTTAATTAAAATTAAGTTGAATAAGGGACAATTAGATATTTTTCTTAAATATAAAATATTATCAAAAATTAAAAGTGATTGGTGTGTGCAACAAACATGTCAACGTGTGAAGAGCCTTCGCCATCTTATGGCAACTAAATGCTGCTTTTCGCAGCGACGTTGAAATCATCTTGGTAGCCTCTCCCTCTCTTGGTGACAAGTATGGCTTAGTGACCTCTGTTTTGATGCCAATGACCCTTTTTTTCCACTTTTTTTTTTCCTACTCCTCCTCGATTTCAACGTCTTACCCTCTAAATTTTCAAAGCAGCCTGTCATCTTTTTTTTAGATTTGATCTATGTTCTTATGATTACTATTTGTTTAATTTGAAATAATTTATAAAATTATAATATTTTTTTAATTCATCCTACTTTAACTTTATTATTTGTTAAATTTGATGATAATTCTTTTAATTGCTATTTTATTATTTGAGAGAAAAAAATTAAAACTGAATATCTTTTATAATTTATGCCAACCTTATTGCCTAGAAGCTAGAAGAACTCAATCTAAAAGGGGGGGCGAAGTTATGGGCCTCTTTAGAGATGGGGTGGGGGGCCTCATCATCCTTCAATTTTTTTTCCTATAAGATTTGATCTTTATTCTTTTGATTTCTATTTTCTTTACTTTGAAAAATTTTTTAAATTGATTTTTTTTCCTAATTTCATCTTTCAATATTAAATTGGTTAGGAATTGAGTTTTTTAATTAAGTCTGAGTATAGGATTTCACTAGTGGTGGGGCGATATCCAAAACGGAGCGATGGTGAGTCTTCAACGGGCTTTTCCTTCTTTTTCTCATGAGTATGATATTAACAACTTATTTTTTTTATAATTAATTATTGTTAATTTTCTTTGTTCGTTTTATTTATTGTCGATACTTTTTTAATCATATTATTCAATTAACTAAACTTATTGAACTCAATCAAGTCAATGACTTTGGTCACAAATTTTTCCTACTTCTTTAAAAATATTGGCGTCGCCTGGATATCATTTTTTTATGTTAGAAAACATTTGACCCAGCCCATGATGTACCGTGGGCTTTTTATCTAGTGATTCCTATCCAGGCTCGATGATTTTAAAGTTGTTTTGGATATTCTCATTTTGTTAAAATTTCCCATGTCTTTTCATATGAGCTAGACATTTAACCCACGCTCCATCGAAGATTGTATTTGTTTTTTTTAAAGATGGATATGTAGGTTTTCTTGATGCGTTTTTTATATAAAAAATCCTAAGTGTAAATCAAAAAGTTTATACAAGCTTTTAATTAAATAAATTGATAGTATCTATGTAAATAAATAAATAAAAAGTCATTAACGGTTTAAAAGAAAAACTAAAAAAATTATGAGATACATATAGATCAAGATATTTAATCCCGCAACATGAGATATTTATGTGGTTGTGTTAACTCAATTTGTTTATTAAAATCAATTTTTTATTCAATCATAAGATAATAGAAATAGATATACACATGAAATTGGTTGAATTAAATAAAAGAAAAAAAATAATGCAAGGCTGCACATATTAGAAATATTATTTAAAACTAAATATTTTTTAAAAAATAAAGTTCATCTATATAAAACATAAAAAAATTTATACATGAGTTAGAATAACATCTTAAAAAAATAAATAAAAAAGCCTATATTCAAATCAAGCTAAGCAAAATAAAAAAGCATAGAGGAGGGATATCAATTAAAACTAGAATAAAACAATTTGACAAAGGAAAGCGATAGCCTAGGTTTCATATGCGTATTTAAAAGAAATAGAAAAACAAATGACATGAGTTACAAGCCTAACTAAGTTTAATAAGTTAATTCTATTTTAATTAGATTATAAAAAAATAAGCAATGATAATAAAAAAATAATTTTTTTTATAAAAAATAAGATCATGATAGCTTAGAAAAAAAACCTAGGAAGTATGAAACTGGTTAAAAAAGGAAAAACAAAATGGCCTAAATCAACTCAAATTAATATGATAGACATGTAACTCAGGTAATAAGGGGTGAGCCAACCCAGTTTAACATGTGAAACCCATGACGCACCTAATAGAAAAAAATTTAAGCAAAGCCACAAAGCTAATTTTTTTTCTTCTAAAAAATAATGTCGAACGATGAAATAAAAAAAAGTAAATAAGCCATAAAAAAGGATGTCAAACCGCGTTAACATTATGAATCCGTGACTTGGGTCATTAAACCAGAAGAATCATAAATGAAAAAACCACGAAGCTCAATCGCTAGCAAATCTGAAGGATGAAACTAGAAAAAAATCAATTACACAAAATGATCTAAAATTAAAAAATATAATTAAAAGAATCAAGGTGAAAATAAAAAATAAAAATAAATGAGATAGCTACCAAAATTGTTTTGATTAGAGGGTTAAATTGAAAAGAAAAATACCTTTAACAAAATAAATAATCAAAAGAAAGAGGATTAGGTTTTAAAAAAATACACCATAAAATTTAATTGTAGGGTGAAATTGAAACCAATAAACCTTTAACAAAAGAACTAAGAAAAAAAATTAGAAATGGATTGGAAAAAGATAATATATAACAAATTATAATTGAATGACTAAATTAAAAACAAAATATTATAGAAGGACCTAGAAAAAAAATAGAAATCAAAAGAATAAGGGCTGAAATTGAAACACTAAAAAAAAGGACTAACGTGTGCTTTTTAAGGGAGAAGAGGACACGATGATGGTTCCAACGACATAGCAGAAGGTCAGGTTTAGCCACTAGGAGGAGTCGAACATGTCGCCTAATTAGCGTAGATGCCTCTGATTCATTGTTGCTTGAATGCACATTCCAATAACTTTTAGAATTAAATATTATTTTATCAAGCAAAAAAAATACTAAAATAACCTCAATGGATTTGTAATTAACAAAAAATCCTCATTCAAAAGACTAAAACGCCATTAGGTGTATGGCCAAATTAAGAGTAAATTAGTCATTTTATTATTATAAACACCTTGGTCAACAATTCTATTATTTTTACTTAGAGGGTAAATTAATCATTCTACTATTATAAGAAAAACCAAAATAATGTATATACCCTTATACAATTCTTTAATGACTAATAGACTATTAGAAAAAATTAAATTACCCCCAAATCAACGATATTCAATTTTCTCAATCAAGGGCAATAAAGTAATTTCATTGTTGAAATGAATAATTATCTATGTGTGCACAATGATTACCCTACATGTTTTAGAGTTTTGTATAATTAAAACTAAGTTTTACATATACTAAAAGTACTTTTATTTTAGGGTTAGATGTGGGTTAATATGATTCTGTAATACATTTTGATTAAATTAAGATAAAAAAGAAAATCATTTGTTTGCTTGTAGTAGAATTATATTTTGTTATTCGTATTTACATACCTTACATGCTATCGCATGTGTATGGTATCACGACAATCGTCCTTCCGAATCAGATTTAGGTGCGAAAAGAATAAAGAATTCTTGTCCTTTATGGTTTAAAGGTTTGGAGTTAGCACCTAGTATTTTGATCACCAGGAACCCTAATTAATACTCTACATAGTTTGGATAAGAGGACTGATTGTGTTTAAGGAATACAATATCTCCTTTAATACACCTTACCTAAGGTAACCTGTATTGTTCATTTATCTGATTATTACTAAGGTACAGTTGTGTTTTTCTAACCATTTGTCTATATATTGGTTAAAGCAGATCCACTTCAGTAAGATGAATCATGATTTTATGGGTCAAACCATGCAATTCTAAAATCAAAATCGATTTTATTATATTTTTGTTTCCCTTATTAATAGAAATACATCTTATATATATATTCATGATTCCTAAATATTAGAAGTAAACAAAGTAAGGGAAACAAAGGGGTTATTTTATTTACTATGGACTTAATTTATCTTTATCAATGTTAGAAATACGTCTTATGTGTAAGTGTGTAAATCTTGAAATTAAAAATAAACAAATTGGTTTTTTGATGTTTTTGAAATTTAGACTAAGTTCTAATGGATATTTACAAATTAGTTGTAAAATTTATTAATTGATTTTTCTTAAAAAATAAAAAAAATATTTTTTATTTTACAAAAATATGAATGCAGATTATCATAAAATGTGGTCATATGCAATTTAAAACATAAATCTATTCTTGTTTTTTGAAAGAAGGATTTTTTTTTGTTTTTTCTATTTCTTTAAAATTAGTTTATTTAATATTGGGAAAATGTTTTACATATAACACTACCAGAAATTTGCTTAAAACCAACGAAATTACCGACGAAATAATTCTGTCGGTAAATTACGGTGATCATTACTGACGGACACTCTTCCATCCGTAATTTGGTCGGTATATACCGATGGAATTATAGACGGAATATTCAAAATTAAAAAAAAAGGCGGTTCGCTGACGTGGAAGTTTTTGCGGGTGATTTTACTGACAGAATCACCGAGGGATTCAAACCGGGATCTCCGTACAGTGACGTGACCAATTCTCCATCAGAATTGCCAATGGAATCACCAACGGACTCATTCTGTCGGTGATTCCATCAGCAAAAGTGAATATATTACCACTCTGCCAACCATTTCCTCCCTAATTTATCCTTCTTTCCTATCCCAACTCTCCCCTCCCAAACTGCAAACAACCACCCCCCCAAAAAAATCCTCCTCTTCTCAACACAAGTCATATTTCTTTAAGTTTTGTTGTCACAACATCCGTGTTTTGATTTATTGTGGATTTTATCATTTTTTATAAGTAAATCTATCTTTTTTAATTTTGACATTTAAATGTCAATTTTTTTTTTTAGTATATGTATTTTGTTAGTGTATGTACATGTTTTATTGTTATTTCTCAAACAAACTTGTAGTATATGAATTTATAATTTTGTACTTGTTATGGTTTGTTTTAGATTTTATAAAATTATATTTGTTTGTAAATTGTTGAAACTTTGTTGAATTACCGAATTACATGTGTTATGGTGAAATAATTAATAACTTGTTTAACGGGTCCGTTTTAATTTTTATCAATGCTATTGCGAAGTTGTAATTTCTGTAAATTTATAAGTATAAATTTGTATGGACGTTGATAATTAATAATGAATACTTATGAGAAGTTGTAATTAGCTTGTTGGATAATCTCGAGGTAAACCCATGTTTTTGTAAATTTATTTACCTAACATGGTTAATTAATACATGTTGTCATCATAATTTTATAGAGGTTCGATAGAAGTCATGGATGATCGTTCATGGATGTATCGAGATTAACCCTAGGATTGCGGAGGATGAATTATTGTAACGGGGTTCAGGGTTTTATTAATTTCGCAACATCTATTCCCAGAAATTTTACTGGAGGCGGTATTAGGTGTCTATATAGGAAGAGTCAAAATAAAAAGTATCTGTATCCAGATGTTGTAATGATGCATCTTCTACACAAAGGGTTTATGGAGAATTACCTGTATTGGTATGCACACAGAGAACTATTTGTTCGTAATAAGAGCATGAAAGAACGGTGGTTGGGTCAACTTCTAGTGTTAGCAACGTGCATGGAGTTGCAAATGACAACAGTAATCCTTACATGAATATGGTTATGGATTAAATGAGTATGATGGAGTGATGGTGCATCATTCTGACGATGAAACATGGAAACACTTTAACATTGTGCATCCTTACTTTTCATCTGAATCAAGAAACGTGCGTCTTGGGTTGTATACATACGGGTTCAACCCATTCGGGTCATTTGCTGTTTCTTGTCATAACCTATTTTTTAGTTATTCCCCAAATTCACCTTTTCTCTTCCAATATATATATTCCAAAACAGTGCCGTTTTGAGGTGGCACTATTTCTTTTTCTTTTTCTCCTGGACATCCAGCAGGGGAAGAGATGTTTTTTGTTTTCTTCCCTTTGCTTCTTCCTCTCCCTCCCACGTGCTCTGTTAGAGCCAAAACCAGACGCCACCCGCCTTATGATGAGAAGATAGAGAAGTCGTGCCCTGCAAGCAACGCCTCCATTGGCCACCTTTACTGACGCCGTGACAAAGCAGGAGGCATGTGCGCCCCATGCATGGGCAGCGATAGGACGGGGCAGGGTCGACCCCGCCCCTCACCCCTATAAATACTGTCCCGAAAGGAAGAAAGAAGAGGAGGGGGGAAAAGGAAGGGAGACCGAGAGAGAGAGATCGACAGTTTTTTGAGAGAGAAGGGAGAGACCGAAAGAGGGAAACAACAGTTTTTGTGAGAGGAAAGGGGACGGAAGGAAGGAAACAACAGGGATTTTCGAGAGAGAAAAAGAGTGAAGGGAAGGGACCAAAACAGTATAAATTAACTAGAGGGAAGAAAAACCAAAAAAGGGAGACAAAGGGAGTTTTTTTAGAAGAGAGAAGACATGAGAAGAGCGGTGACAGAGAGGGAAGAAACAGAACCGAATAGAGAAGGAAAAAAAAACAAAAGAGAAAACATAGGGGCTGATATCTTCGCAGAGAAGAAGGAGGAGCAGCACCGCAGCTGCCACCAGGCTTCCAGCTAATATCTTTGTAGAGAAGAAGGAGGAGCAGCACAGCAGCTGCCATCTTCCTCCCCCCGCTGCAACACTGTGAAGAAGAAGGAAAACAGCAGCACTGGTTGTCACAACCACTGTGCTGCGACTCCGCCATTTCTGTTCCTCCCCATCGCCGCGGCGGCAACTCCACCTTGAGCCATCGTCAAAAAGAAAAGAAAAGGAGGAAGAAGATGTTGGCGTGAGTTACTAAAATAAAGGAGTTAGAGAAAGTATAGGAATCTGTTAGGTAAAGGAAATCCTACACGTCAGGGGACAACCTTAATTTCCACATAAGAGATTGTGTTGTATAGAATAACTTCAACAATGTTTTCTTTATATATAACTGATTGTACTCTATTCTGAATTGAATGAAAAGAAAAGAGAACGACCTTCTAAGGTTAACATGGTATCAGAGCAGGTTCTTAAAACCTCTACTCAACCCACCCAGTAATCAGAAGAGAACTTAAACCGGTTGGATTTCATGACTGAATCAACTGACTTGACACAACAACTCAACCCCCAGACCGAATAAATTCTTACTAGCCTAACGACCAACATGACAGAAGTCCTTTCCAGATCCCAGACCTCACCATACTCACCATCAGTTGATTCTTCGACAACTCCAATCAGCATCAAGTTGGATGGCTCTAATTTTGCCTTATGGTCGCAAGTTATAGAGATGTATATCTCTGGCAAAGACAAGTTAGGATATATCAATGGAGACTCTCCTCAGCCCCAGAAGTAGATCCATCATTCAGAAGATGGCGAACTGAAAATGCCATAGTAAAAGGATGGCTGATTAATTCAATGGACCCCTCCCTGATCGCTAATTTCATTCGCTTCCCAACTGCAAAGCAGGTTTAGGATTCTGCTGCTATAACCTATTTTGATGGGATAGATACGTCTCAAGTTTATGACCTCCGCCGTCGTGTGACTCGCATGAAACAAGCTGGCGGATCCATTGAAAAATACTACAATGATCTTCAAGGATTATGGCGAGAAATTGATTTTCGGCATCCTAACCCAATGAAATGTGCTGGTGACATTTAGAAATACAACTCAATCCTGCAAGAAGACCGAGTGTATACCTTCCTTGATGGATTAGATGACCGCCTTGATAAAACTCGAAGTGATGTGCTCTAGCTAAAGCCATTCCCCACGGTTGAGCAGGCCTATGCTCATGTCAGACGGGAAGATGTCAGACAGACGGTAATGACATCAGGTACAGAGATTGCTCCTGGTATGGTTATGACATCTAAAGGGACCAAGGCAGGCTATTATCATACACCACCGAAAACAGGATTTCCCTCTCTGAGCAATGGAAAGGCAAATCCATCCTCCAAAACTAAGGCTTCATCATATGGAATGAAATGCACTCACTATGGCAACACTAAACACACTCGTGAAACCTGCTTCAAATTGCATGGATATCCAGATTGGTGGCATGATCTTCAAGCACGAAAGAAATAAAAGACTCCTATTATTGATGGCAGCACAAGGAGAGTTGCGGTGGTCACAGGGGAACCATCACTATCCCTCACCGACAACACACATAATGCAGGTAACAGCAGTAAGGCACTCTAGAGCTCTACTCACAATGATGATGACAAATGGATTCTCGACTCTGGAGCTACATATCATATGACATTTGACTCCAATGATTTCTCTCAAACAACCTAGCCAAGACGAAGTCATATTGCTACTGCTAATGGGGTCACTTGTCAGATTACAGGGGCTGGAACAGTGACCCTATCTCCTTCTTTATCATTATCTCATACGTTACTTGTCCATTCTCTTTCCCATAAACTAATGTCTGTAAGCCAAGTTACCGATGATCTTAATTGTGTGGTATTAATATACTCTAATTTTTGTCTTCTTCAGGATATTCTCATAAAGGAGATAATTGGGCGTGGTACTAAGAGGGGGGATTATACTATGTGGATGACCTGAGTCTAGGCAGAGCCAATCACATGCACCATGGGGTCAGTAACAATGAAAGGCAGATTCGACTATGGCACCATCGCTTAGGACATCCTTCAATTGGTTACTTGAAGCACTTATTTCCAAATTTATTTTCCAATGCAATGCACTCAGATTTTAAGTGTAATCTTGCATTTTAGCCAAAAGTCATAGGGTCTCTTATCCTGTGAGCATGAATAAAAGTGCAATTCCTTTTGCGTTAATACACTCCGATGTGTGGGGACCTTCCCCGGTAACTACGTCCTCTGGTCATCGTTGGTTTGTGACCTTTATTGATGACTGCACTCGAATGACATGGTTGTATTTACTGAAACACAAAAATGAAGTATTTGATGTGTTCAAATCCTTTCATATCATGGTTCAGACACAATTTTCTACTAAGATTCAGACCCTTCGGTCTAACAATGGAGGAGAATATGTTAATCAGCAATTTCAAACTTACTTTCAGACTTATGGCCTCCTCCATGAGACCTCGTGTTCCCAGACACCACAACAAAATGGTATTGCCGAAAGGAAGAACCAGCACATATTAGAGACTACACGTGCTTTACTAATTGGGGCACATATGCCTAGACACTATTGGGGTGATGCTGTTGCTACGGCCATGTATTTACTGAATCGTATGCCAACAAAAAGTTTTAACATTTCAGACTCCCTTAAAGGTTCTGTCCGACCATGTTCCATTACCAACTATGTTGATGATTCCTCCTCATATTTTTGGTTGTGTTGCATTTGTGCACCTCCATAAGAATCAAAGAACTAAGTTGGACCCATGCGCAGTCCGGTGCTTATTTTTAGGATATGGTGTATATAAAAAAGGGTATCGCTGCCTTGATCCTACCACCAAACACACCTACACTACCATGGATGTCACTTTTCTAGAATCTAACACCTTCTTTTCCTCACCGGCATCCAATTCCACTCTTCAGGGGGAGCTCCAAGATGAAGAACAGAATTGGTTGGATAATGAGCAGCACCTATTGGGTGGTGAAGGGCTGGATGTTGAAGACTGTCCAGCACCGATGAATGATGAAAATAATAGAATTGAACTGAATGATCAGAACATCTCAGAAGTTGATATGAATCTAAGAGCTGAGCCCGTATCATCGACAAATGCAGAATCTGCAGATGAAGATCCCCACCTCTTAGTATCCGATCCCGACAACCCTCCTTCTGAGAGTATTCCTGAGGTAAGCTCTCCTACCACTCCTTTATACATTAATGTTATGGATACATCTACTGGTTATACTCTACCTTTCAGACACAATAGGGGTAAACCACCAAACAGATACTCTCCAGACATAGAAGACAGATGATCGAAGTACCCAATAGCCAACTATGTGTCTACTCAAAGACTATCTGAACCTCTCAGAACATTCACATATACACTTTCCTCATGTACTATTCCCAACAGTGTTGAAGAAGCCCTGACAGACCCAAACTAGACTAACGCTATAAGGGAAGAATTGGAGGCCTCACAACAAAATAAAACATGGGCACTGGTAGTACTACCTAAAGGAAAGAAGACAGTGGGGTGCAAATGGATTTTCTCTATTAAATACAAGGCAGATGGGTCTATTGATTGATACAAGGCAAGGTTGGTGGCAAAGGGGTATACACAGACATATGGAATAAACTATCAGGAAACTTTCTCACCGGTAGCTAAACTAAACACTGTTAGAGTGTTGCTTTCTCTTGCAGCAAATTTAGATTGGCCACTACACCAACTTGACGTAAAAAAATGCTTTCCTCCATGGTGACCTCGAGGAGGAGGTTTATATGGACATTCCTCCTGGATATCTATCTTCCTCAAAGGAAAAGATGGCATGTAAGCTACAACGAGCATTGTACGAATTAAAATAATCACCTCGTGCATGGTTTGGGCGGTTTAGTTTGGCTATGAGGAAATATGGTTTTCAACAAAGCAATTCAGATCATACACTCTTTCTAAAACATCGATTGGGAAAGGTGACAGCTCTAATAGTCTATGTAGAAGACATGATTATTAAGTGGATGATGCAGAATAAATATCTAAACTCCAAGAGCAACTGACAACCGAATTTGAAATGAAGAACCTAGGAGGGCTGAAGTATTTTCTTGGGATTGAAGTAGCCAGGTCAAGACAAGACATATTTCTTTCTCAAAGGAAATATGTACTAGACTTGCTATCAGAGGTAGGATTGCTGGAGTGTAAACCAGCTGACACTCCTATTATTCAAAATCACAAACTTAGCGAATATATAGATCAGGTGCCAGCGAACAAAGAAAGGTATCAACGGCTAGTTGGTAAGCTTATCTATTTATCTCATACTCGCCCAGATATTGCCTATACGGTGAGTGTAGTAAGTCAGTTCATGCACCGTCCTAATGAAGACCATATGGATGTTGTCATTCAGATTCTACGTTACCTGAAGTCCTCCCCTGGAAAAGGACTTATGTTCTAAAAAAATAATCAGTTAAATGTTGATGGCTACACAGACGCTGACTGGGCAGGAAATGTGTCTGACAGGAAATCCACATCAGGCTACTTTACATTCGTAGGAGGCAACCTCGTCACATGAAGAAGCAAGAAGCAAAAAGTAGTGGCATTATCCAGCGCTGAAGCTGAATTTCAAGGGATGGCTAAGGGTCTGTGTGAACTTCTATGGCTCAGAAGGCTACTCATGGAGATTGGCTTTACTCATAGCTCTAAAATGAACTTGTTTTGTGATAATAAGGCAGCCATTGACATCTCCCACAATCCTGTCCAACATGACCGCACCAAGCATGTTGAGGTGGATCGGCATTTTATCAAGCAGAACCTTGACGAAAGAATTATTCGGTTCCCATTTGTCAAATCAGAAGATCAGTTGGCAGATATACTCACGAAGGCGGTATCCACAAGAAACTTCTACGACTCACTTGACAAGTTGGGCATACGAGATATATATGCACCAACTTGAGGGGGAGTGTTGGCGTGAGTTACTAAAATAAAGGAGTTAGAGAAAGTATAGGAATCTGTTAGGTAAAGGAAATCATACACGTCAGGGGACAACCTTAATTTCCGCATAAGAGATTGTGTTGTATAGAATAACTTCAACAATGTTTTCTTTATATATAACTAATTGTACTCTATTCTGAATTGAATGAAAAGAAAAGAGAACGACCTTCTAAGGTTAACAGAAGAGACAGAGGAGCAGGAGATAGAAATGGGAAGGAGAAGAAACACACAAAAAAAAAACACAGAACAAAGAAAGGGTAGAACCACCGTCTGGCATCGCCATCCACTGCAAGCATACTGCCTGACTGCCGCGGTTAGCCTCCGCCACCAACAGCACTGCCTCGCCACTCCAGGTAACCTCCTCACCATCGTTGCCCCTATTTTATGTGCCCTTCCTTTTCTTTCATTTGTATGCAGAACGTGACTCACGTTCTGCAGCAAATGAAGTAATTAGGTAGTTATTGTGCTGAGCACAGTAACTACCTAATTACATTCAACTGGTTACTGTGCTGAGCATAGTAACCAACCGTTTGTTTTGTTGGGCCGGAACATCAGCCCAGCCCACGCGGCTGGGCTGAGTCCAGCCTTGTAGCTGGGTCAATATAGGCTCAGCCCCTACAATTGGGCCAGGTCTGGCCCACTTCATTTCTTTTTTTTGTTTCAAAAAATATATTTTTGAAGAAATTGAAATTTCCCCGCGTATTTTTTTACGCCATTTTGATTGATATCGGTATGTATTTTTTATCGTAAAGATACAAATCCGATATTAAAATACCTAATTTTCATCAAAACTTTGAAAACATAAAAAAAAAAAAATTTCTTTTTATTTTTTATGCATACGGCCAAGTCTCTCAAAGCAAAAAAAAAAAAAAATCATATTGTATTTCTATACATCAAAGAAAACTTCAAAAAATATATATATTATATTTTAGCATGTATTTTGGTTTTGATAACCAGTTTATTAAAGTCATGAGAACTTGACCAATATTTCAAAAAAAAAAAATTTTGTTTTGTTTTAATACCTGGGATCATGAATTTATATGTAAAATATATTCCCAATATTAAAAAGATCATTTTTTTTTTATAAACATTAGAACAGTTAGGTTTTACCCCATAAGATAAGAACCTCCTTACTAAGGAGGGCTTTTCTTGAACCATAGACGGATCAACATGATAAGACCTTGGATTTTTATCAGACAATAAAACAATGCAGCTTACCTTAGGTAGGGCGTATTTGGGGTGCTAATACCTTCTCATTACGCAACCAGTCTCCGTACCCGATCTCTGAGACCAGTCAGGGTTCCTAGTGACCAAAATACTAGGTGGCGACTCCCATTCCAATTTTTTCCATTGATAAAAGACAAGAATTCCTTGTCTTCCCATATTTTCCAAGATAGACATACCACACATGATGATGAGAGGTGGTGGGCGATCGCCGCAACGCCGCACACGTGCGACACTTCTTATTCTTGTTGGCTTGTTATACTCATGGTTTATAACTTGCCACCTGGGATGTGTACGAGGCCGGAGTTCATGTTTTTATCTACTGTCATACTCGGTCCGAGCAGCCCGAACTGGAATATAGATGTTTGTCTTCGACCGTTGATTGATGAGTTGACGCAGTTGTGGTTCTCCAGAGCTTTGACCTAAGATATATCAAGGAAATAAAATTTTGTTATGAGGGCGGCTTTAATGTGGACTATCAATGATTTTTCAGCTTATGGAATGGTTTCGGGTTGGAACACGCATGGAAAACTAGCATGTCTATACTGCATGGAAAACAACAAGGCATTCACGCTAACAAACGAAAGTGCCTTTCAGTGGGAACTTGTCAATATTCTTCAATCCTGGACAATCCACAACTAAAAATGCTGTAAGGGGAAGATATTTGTCGGAAATAGAGTTCAAACAAGCACATAATTATGTTCTATTTAACTGTGATGAGACGATACCTTTTATTCAGTAAGTATATATACTACTAATTTAACTCTCATATAATTTGGAACAACCTTACAGGTAACATCGATAATATTTACTGTCCAATAACTCATAACTGACCAAATCCTAAATCTTTCAATTACAAGATGAATAATTTTCCATGTGGTTCAGAACACATGTAAGTACTATCACAAACTCATTATCTCTTGCAAAGCTACTGTATATCATTACAAAATTCTCGTTTTCTGATCATTGTTGTACATTCATTATATACAAGGTTTATCTAATGAGAATGAGTGCTACTAAGTTATTGTCTTCACTAAGCCTGGGCCTTGAAAGAAAAGTTCAGTGCTACAACAAATGTTTTTTCAATGGATATGTGTTCCATACTAAAGAATACGGGTATGGAAGAAAGATATACAACAATGGTGTTTGTGTTAATGGATCGACTTGTAGTGAGTTAGAAGTTGACTACTATGGTAGATTAGAAGAGGTCGTCGAATTACAATATCATAGCGAACATAATGGAGTGTTTTTATTCAAATGCTATTGGTATGCACCACTGACAGAGGAATTAGAGTTGATCCTCACTATGGTCTGGTCGAAATCAACTCAAAGCTAGACTCTGCAACGTAAACGATGTCTTTGTTTTCGCAAAGCAATGTCAACAAGTTTATTGCACATACACCTCTTCCTTTAGAAAGGATCAATCAAGAGTTGATTGGTTATCCGTTTGAAAAACAAAACCATATTGAGTTGTTTAGGATGAGAATGAAGACACAAGTGTGCGAGATGAAGACACAAGTGTGCGAGATAAAGTCTTTCAAGTTAATGAGTTGGTTGAACCATATTGAGTTGCTCCTTCGATTGACTTGGAAGAAAATTCAAATTTTCATGTTTTCGATGATAGTCTTGTTGATGTTGATGCAAAGGAGTTGAATGTTGTTTTCAACTCTAGCAGACAAGCAAATTAGATGAAGATGATGATGATATCCATATTGAAATTGCGATGAAACTGATGACTATTCAATTGACAACGAAGAAGAAGAAAATTTTGACTAACTATCAAAATGAAGGAATGTGTAAAGCTTTTTTTTTTCATGTAATATATATTATGGATGATATTTTGTAACAAGAAATATTTATTTTATAAGTGTTAATTGTTGTTATTGTTTTGTGCAACGGGTAGTTTGTAATTCAATTGTTTGCAGGAAGGTAACTAGACAATACAAACATAATCTTTCATGCACAGTGCACGATCACCGACATTTATACCGACGGAATACACATCCGTCAACATTTCACAGAGAGTTGAAAAATATTTACTGGAAATGCCACAATCACCAACGACTCTATAGACGGATATAGTCCGTCGACATTTCACAGAGAGTTACAAAATATTTACTGGAAATGCCACAATCACCGATGACTCTACAGACAAATACAGTCCGTTGGTATTTCACAGAGAGTTGCAAAAATACTTACTGGAAATGCATCATCGACGTTGATACCGACGGATACAGTCCATCGACATTTGGCGACGGTCCAAAATTACCAATAGAATCACCGACAGACAATGTGAATTCCAAAAGGCGGGCATTAATACATCTCTTTCCTCGTACACTTGCCGATGAAATTACTGACGGACTAAGAAACATATGGAGGGTAATTAAAAAATTTTGGGGTGAAATTCAAAATTTACTTGTATTTCCATTTGCTTCAAATCTCTTCTATTTTTGCTTGTAATCTCTAGTTATATCTCCAACAAATTAAAAGGTATGTATTTTCATTTAATATGCTTAATGATTTTATTTTTTATATTTTCTTTGTTTTAGTTAATGTTATTTTTGTTGTGTTTTCTGTTTTGGTGTATTTTTATAATGTAGATAACGTCTTGAAATAAACACATTATTAAGGTAAGCATTTTTCATTCATAAAGTCTATGGTTTTTTTTTTCTTTTTTTGTAATTTGTTGAATATATTTTATTGTTTGTATTGCCATAATAATTGCATACTTTGTTGAATTTTAATTGTTATTGTTGAATTTACCTTGTAATTAGTAATTGAATATATAAGAATAAAGTTTAATTTTACTCTATTATTGCATGATACGTGTTTGATTATTTTCATTAATTTTAATTGTTATTTGTATAGATGTTAGGTTATATATAAGATTTTTGAATGGGATCAATTGGTTGTGGCTATTTTCAATATTTGCAGGTTTGAAACTTTAGATAGTCTTTCGATGCGTAGAATGAAATCAACATCTCATCGTTCACATATGGTTGCAGCTAGTTCTTCTAGCATTGAGGATGACATGTCCTTAGGTGTCGATGAAGAAGAGGCTCCTGCGCCGACTCGCGATGCTGCCTCGTCCAGCGCGGTTTCACGGCGCAGAGGCGGTGTGCCTTCACAGTGGAATCAATTCACCCACAAGTACGAGGCACTTTGGAAGGACGACCTTTCAATGTAAGTTTGTTCCAATTTTAGTTTTTTTTAATTATAACATAATTAATGAATAAGTAATCAATATTTCCTGAATGAAGACCTTATATCGATGCATAATTTATTATTATTTTTTATTTTAAATAAATTGTTTATACACAGGACAAATTCAATTGGGACAGAGCGCTTGACAATATTGTGAAGAGGGTGTGGGAAAATCACTTGGCAACTAGGTATGACATCGAAAATATTACGATTTTTTTAAAAAATTTGAAAATCTAATTTGTCACTATGGAAGTAGGTTGCGTGATTTTTGGTATGAAGCACAAAACAAAAAAACAAAACAAAAAAGCGAGAGATAATGGTTTCCAAGGCTGGAACGACATGGCGGTTTGGAGGGATTTCAAATCGCTATACATCCTTGGAGATATATGCCCGCAATATATTGAGCACGTGACGTCTGAGCGGTTCACATGATGCTCACATTCCGATGCTGGCAACCGGAATCAGCAAATTCATGGTTCAGTGACAACGCACACCGACGACTCCATTCCATTTGCTGCACATGCGAAATGGATGGTAAGATTAATTTACATGAAATATATCATTATTTCAATTTGTTGTTACTTAATTAATTTTTTTTCTTAGAGGCTACATCTCTTGGACGTGAATCGAGCCCAATGGATCTGTTTGTGGAGACACACGCGCGGAGTGAAGACTGCCAAAAAGGGGTGCAACAATTCGTTGACAACTGCGCTCAACACTTTATGGTCTGTTTGTTCAATCATTTTATTTCGTAAGTTATGATTTTTCTTGAATTGAATATGATGATTTCTTTCTTTTTTATTTTTATTTTCAGGAGACCTATAATAGCTGGTTGAGGGAGAGATATGAGGACGATCCTTTAACCCTTCTGGATTTCGATCTGGATTTGTGGATGGAGGTAGGATCGTTCAGTGGACCCGATAAAAATTGGATGTACGGACTCTCCAACATTACGGCTGAGAACCTTTGGGCGGCCCGTAGTGTCTCAACCGTTGGGAGCTCCCAATTAGTATCGAGCACTCAATCTAAGGAGTTTGTGGCCTTGCAGCAACACATGACTCATCTCACAGAAAAATACGAGTAACTATCGGTGAATTATGAACAACATATGGCTCGCACGACTCATCTCACTAAAAAATACGAGTAACTCTTGGCGAACTATGAACAACTTCGCCAAATGATCATGAACATGACATCACAAAGTGGTGATACTTGTGCAGCTCCTTTTTGGCCGTATAGTCCCGGAACAACCAGCCTCCTCCTCCTCTTCTAGCTCTGCCTTTTTTCTAATTTAATATTTTTTTTTGAAACATATTCAATTTGTAATGAATATTATTTAACTTTAGTTTTTATTTTTATTTTTGATGTTTAATAAAATTTTATTTGCATAACTCATTTTTCTTACTATTAATGTATCTAATTTTATATTATTTATTCTAAATATTTTTTTAAAAAAACCTCACCGACGGATTTACAAACGGAATGCATCCGTCGATATTTTACAGAGAGTTGAAAAATATTTACTGGAAATGCCACAATCACCGACGCTTTCACAGACAGATATAGTCCATCGGTATTTTATAGAGAGTTGAAAAATATTTACTGCAAATGCCACAATCACCGACGGAATAAATCCGTCGGTATATTTCTAGCAGGAATGTTTTTTTGGCGCGTATTTTCCTTTTGTAAAACCATCGGTAATATTTTTTCCCCAACAGACATAGCGATGGAATGTGGTATTACCGACAAAAGACATGCCGATAGACGATTTCTGTTGGGGATTTAGACGGTAAAAAATTTACCGACGAAGTCTGAATCTCATATCGATGGATTATGTCCGTGGATTATGCCCGTCGGTAAAACTGTGAAATCTTGCAGTGTAATGTCACAATCATAAATAGTAAATTTAAAAGGGTATAAAAGACCAAAATTAATTTCTAAATATTTTTAAAAATAAAAAATAATTAAAATTAAATTAAGATTGTATTTTAAAAACACAAAAAATAAGACTGTGAAAAACATGTTAGAGCGTGTTTGTCTAACATACCCGTAGTTGAAAAACATAGGTTTCAAATTTTGTTAAGGACTTGTTTGACAAACCTAAGGTAAGATGCATTATTAATTGTTTTTTTATTCCTAATGGTATGTTGTGCTTATTTTACCATTGGTCAATCTAAATGAGTCTACTGTGATGAGTTAAACCAATGATAAATTTTATGCTTATTCGTTCTAAAGTCATGGTTATTTTTGTCACTTCTTTTTTTGTTTTTTTTGATGAATTGGTATTTTTATGCCTATTTACTCCACATCATGACATGTGACTATCAATAGTTTATCAAACGTTGTCAGTGAATAATTAGGTGAGCTTTTATTGAGCTCATGGATCCAAACTCAAATCCTAAAAAGAGATGTTGCTAAACATTTTTTTATACAATAATGATCTATGGACAATGACATGTTCAAACTCATTTATTCTATAGCATCAAGGTTCAATCATAAGTTTTGTTGAATGAGGATTTTATATCCTAGTCTCAAAATGTTCAAGCAGTAACGATTGTGAGTTGATATATTTAGTTGTGGGATTGACACGACCAAAAGATTGATGTCTTCTCCCAAGTGCAGGAGTGTCGAAGTAATAAATAACCCGGCAAGACCGGGGTCGAACCACAGGGAGGTTAATTGTATAAATTATAGATAACAACAACAACA
>Ga0325411_1002866_pt1:0-12500 | contig 19450 bp, 22 predicted proteins | sample PopdelMetagenome_13_FD_206181 | JGI IMG/M metagenome (GOLD analysis project Ga0325411, IMG submission 206181) | Populus deltoides microbial communities from Bellville, Georgia, United States - Xylem-PdIQD-R4 | ecosystem: Host-associated > Plants > Phyllosphere > Stem > Wood/Secondary...
AATATTATGTGTTTGTGTAAGATTCGCTTTTGAAAGAACTGTTGATTGTATGGATTGTATTTTGATGATGTGAGGATTCAAGTTCTTTGATTACCGGCACCATGTGTATTAAATATACATATATAAATAAAAAAAAAATTTACTATTGTTTTGGGCTTAGAAAGCCGGGTCGTTTCACACCTGAAGGCAGATTCCCTATGGATTCGATGGGTAGACCACTACTACATTTCACAAGCATCCATCTGGTCCTTGGATGCCAAGCAAACTGATTCCCCTCTGTGGAAATCAATCTTCTCCCTTCGTGACAGAATGACTAACCTCTGTGGTAGGGTGGCTCCAGTGCAGCAGCTACTCTCAAATTGGCACTCTGGCTCATGTCCTTTTACAGCCAATGCATATGATTTTTTCAGATATAAAGTTGCTCCAGTCCTGTGGGCCAATGTAGTTTGAGAGCAGTGGTCGCTTCCAAGGCATGGTTTTTCCCTATGGCTGGCAATGTTGGGCATGCTGCGAACCAGAGATCGTCTTCAGTTTCTCTCCCCTGATCCTATATGCCCTCTGTGCCTGAACGCTGATGAATCTCATAGCCATCTCTTCTTTACTTGTGACTGGACGTCTTCCCTTTGGAGAAAGGCCAAACTCTGGCTTAAGATTCATAACACCGTGCTTTCCCTAAGTAGAGCCGCAAGGGTTTTACACAACAACAAAAAAGGGCTGCAGCCGAGAATGAGAAGAGTATCTCTTGCTGTTTTTGTGTATTTGATTTGGGAGGAAAGAAACAAGAGAATATTCAACAACACTGGAAAATCAGTAAAAGCTATTTTCAGGATCCAGATACTGTTTTATACTATATTGTATTTCCATGAAAATAATCCCCTGGCCTACAGTGTTGCATTCTGAATGGATCTGTTGGGATAATTTTGAGTGCATGGTCTTGCATGGTTTTTGCATGGGACATGCATGGCTTCCACGTCCCTGTACTGTTCAACCTCTGTTTCCCTGTTTCTGCACGGGGATGAAAACAGTTTCGTGGCTTGGCTTGATTGGGTGAATTTTCTTTTGCATGGTGGAGCAGTGTCTGCAAGGATGAATGGGTATCCCTTGGCTGCATCTTGTGAGGTTTTCATGTTGTGTTTGGATGGTAGCTTAGACGTGCATGGCTTTTGCATGGTTTCTCGTCCCTGCATTGATGATCCTCTGCGCCTTGGATTTTAATTCGTCTTGGTTGTCACCTGGGCGAATGCTATTGGCTAATGCCTTTCTCACCCCTGCATGGAATGGCTCTTGGTAGGCTGTCGGCTTCCCTCTGGCTGGGCATTGGATAGTGAGCTGATGGGCTGTTTTTGTCTCTTTCCTTTGTAATTGTTGCTCTGCATGGATGCTCTGCTGGCATTGTTCTTGGCTGCTAGTGTTGTTTTTTCTTTGGCTGAGCTATGGTGATGTTCTCTGCATGGTTTTGCCGAGGTGGTGTGGTCCCCTGTTCCTGTGTGATTGTGCGGCTGTCCTCTGCATCTGTTTCTCTATGGCTATTTTCGCACCCTCGCGAGCGGAGCGCGGCGTCGCGATGATTCTCGATTGATTTTGGGGTCTTTTGTTTTATTTATTGTGAATAAGGGAGTCGCCACCTAGTATTATGGTCACTAGAAACCCTGACTGGTCTTTCAGAGATTCTAAGGCAAGGGACTGGTTGCGTAAAGGGAAGGTATTAGCACCCCTAGTACGCCCTACCTAAGGTAACCTGCTTGGTGTTTGATTTGCTTTATAATTACTATGGTGTTGGTGTTCTCTTAATTAGTTTTTCTAGGACAGGTTTGTTATGATGAATGGATTTGGGTTCAAAGTCTAAAAGCAAGAAACCTTGGCCAATATTGATCATACCTTTAGATATGTCTATAAAGTGCCAAGGAGAACCAATGCAGATCCTTGAAATCTGTGTTTGATTCAAATTAAATTTATTAAGATAGAAATCCAAAGAGATTCCATGTGCTTTAAAAGCTCATTTTTCCCTTAGTATTTCATACTCTCACGGCTCGTAAATCGTGGAGTCAAAAATTGAAATTTCCTCAATTATAATCAAGGCTTCTTTCAAGGATGTGTGATGACTTGTTATTCTTAGAAAATTATTTTGAATATTTACCACTTGGTTTCTTTATCCAAATATTAACACTGAATAATAACAAGTTATTCCCCATAATATTTTGGATATTCATCCCTTTGGGATTTCTTTATCAAAACATTAACGGTGAATAATAACAAGTTATTCCCAATAATAGCTTGGATATTCACCTTTGGGATTTCTTTATCCAAACATTAATGGTGAATAATAACAAGTTATTCCTAATAATATTTTGGATATTCATCCCTTTGGGATTTCTTTATCCAAACATTAACGGTGAATAATAGATGAATTCCCCCAAAATAAGATTTTTATATTTTTTTGGAATATTGGCCAATACCCTTTGGAGTTTTACAAACATGTTGTAAAATCCAGAAATGCAAGAAAATAAATTTTTTGTTGTGTTTAAGAAATCCATGCGAAAACACAATTTCAAAACTTCAAATATTTGTTTTTTTTTTAAGAGGAAATTCAAAATATGTTAGGGTATTGGCCGTATGCAACACAAAAAACGTTTTTATATTTTTTTGTCAAAAAAAACGCAAACATCACAGTTAATCGCAATTAAAGACAACAAACCATGCGCATATATTCTCAAAATTTGCAATAAAGCTAAACAGTCCAAAAAAATCAAGGATGGCCCCTTGAAGCCAGACATAAACTTTTTTATCCTTTTTTAAAACTAAATCTAGCCCAGCCATATGGGCTGGACTTTATTTCTAGGCTCAACCCGGTTACTGGCTCAAACCAGTAACCGGTTCTGCCAGCAGGAGACCCGACAGTTACTAGTGAATTAAAATTCACATGCACAGTAACAGAGTGAATTAAATTAATTTATGCATGCATAGGGACGAGAAGAGGTTACCTGGTGCAGGGACGAAGCTGGTGCTCGGGGATTTATTTCCAAACTCAACCCGGTTGCTGGCTCAAACCAGGAACCGATTCTGGTGCAGGGACGAAGCTGGTGCTCGGGGATGAAGCTGATGGGTGGCGTCAACGGGGATGAAACTGGTCTCATTGCTAGGCTGCTGCTTCGGCTAATACCTGCTCCTATGGAAGAAAAACAAAAGTTGCACCGCTTGAGGAGAAGAAACTGGAGACGGAATGAAGGGACACAGGCGATGGCGAAGGCGCGCTGGTTGGTCTCTCTGTGTTTTCGTTTGTTTATCTTCTTTCCTTCTGCTCGTCCTTCCTCTCATTCGCGTCCGTCTTGTCTCTACTGAGAAGAAATGGTTGCTGCTACTGTGGGACTCGGTGGACGCCAGTCTGGGGCTACGTTGACAGAGAGGGCTACTTCGGGTGCAGGGGAAGAAATGGTTCGAGGGCTGTGGTTGGCCAGGAGAGGGAAGATGAGGGGGAAGACGGCACCAGCTGAGTCTGTTGAAAGAGATGATGGAAGAGACGGGACAGCTGGTGGGAGAGACTGAGAGTTTGTGTTGATGGTCGGCTATGGGACCAGAAACTGGAAATGGCTGGTTTTGGCAACCCGATTGCTGGCTCAAACCAGTAACCGATTCTGGTGCAGGGACGAAGCTGGTGCTCGGGGATGAAGCTGGTGGGTGGCGTCGACGGGGATGAAACTGGTCTCATTGCTAGGCTGCTGCTTTGGCTAATACCTGCTCCTATGGAAGAAAAACAAAAGTTGCACCGCTTGAGGAGAAGAAACTGGAGACGGAACGAAGGGACACAGGCGATGGCGAAGGCGCGCTGGTTGGTCTCTCTATGTTTTCGTCTGTTTATCTTCTTTCCTTCTGCTCGTCCTTCCTCTCATTCGCGTCCGTCTTGTCTCTACTGAGAAGAAATGGTTGCTGCTACTGTGGGACTCGATGGACGTCGGTCTGGGGCTACGTTGACAGAGAGGGCTACTTCGGGTGCAGGGGAAGAAATGGTTCGAGGGCTGTGGTTGGCCAGGAGAGGGAAGATGAGGGGGAAGACGGTAGCAGCTGAGTCTGTTGAGAGAGATGATGGAAGAGACGGGACAGCTGGTGGGAGAGACTGAGAGTTTGTGTTGATGGCCGGCTATGGGACCAGAAACTAGAAATGGCCGGTTTTGGGTTTGTTTTGGGGCTGAGGGGAAAGGAAAGCTTTGGCTGGCGAGAGGGGAAAATGAAAACAAAGGGAAAAAGGCTGGAATCGGGGAGAAGGGAGTGTTGGTGCTGTGGTCGGGTGTCTGTGGGGGTAAGTGGCTGAGATGGAGAAATGGAGGGGCTCGCTGGTGGCTGACTTGGGAGAAGAAGATGTTTTTTTTTTTAAGAGAGGAGGGGCTGCGGCTCTTTGGTTAGTTGAGGGGAAATCTGGTGAGGGAGAAGAAAGGGAGAGTGTCGGCTGGAGGGGGGGCCTTGTGTCCGGCGGCTCTTTTTTTTTCAAATGAGGGTGTGCAGCCGGCTGGATGGGTTTAGGGTTTTGTGAATGCACTAATTTTTTTGTAATTGTTCTTTTTTTTGTCCATTTTTCTCCCGCTTCTGTGCATATGGATGGATGTTCATTTATATAGAAAATCTCTAAACGTTCTATTTAAAGAAATATTGCAATAATTATTGCAGAGATTGTCTTCTATAACCAGCACCAACAAATCCTATATATATGGTATTTTTTATTGCAGTAATTATTTTCCATAACCAGCACGAATCAAATCATATATTTATGATATTGCAGTAATTATATATGATTTAGTAATTATCTCCTTGACATATTGCTTCCTTAACCCTGATGCTCTATGTTCTTGCCATATGTAAATCTTTATTTTTTTATTTTTTTTTATTTTTTTATTTTTTATTTTTTTATTCTTTTTTTAAAAAAAAATTATCAAAACATGTGTTAAATTTTGGGTAGCAACAGCTATGATAGGCTGAAGCTGCTCTGATGCTTGGGGAATGTCAGCTTGTGATATGCCTGGCTAGGCTCGGCTTCTAGCTATTTGACTTGATCTTCTTGGTCTCTTCTGGCATGCATGGGCTCTATGTCTCCACTGCAGGGTTGCTGTTCTCCTTGCTCGAAGCGAGTTCCATCTGTCTTCTTGTTAGCTCATAATGTGGCTATTGTTCGCCTTGTGGCTTGTCTATTTTTTGGATTTTTCTCGGGAGGCTGTTCCCGGTTTTATTTTGTTTTGAGTTCCTGTTACCCTTTTATCTATATATATTTTGTTTGCCACTTTTATGACATGTTACTTTTGATCTTAATATATTTTTACATTTGATTAAAAAAAAAGCTCTCAGCGAGAAATTAGAGAGAGATGCTGTCCTTCCCTTTGAAGCTTTTCCCTCGTGTACATTGATCTCTTCCACTGTTTGCATTCTTGTCTCTTACTCTGTTCATCTTAGCTCCTTCTGGTTATGGCGTCCAAAAAGAAGGCTGGGTCTCACAAATCCCGTCTGAAACAGCAAAAGTTACAAGCTGATTCTCAACTTCTCAATGATGCCGCTGATCTTGCTTTACCAACTCCGCCTCTTCCTTGTACTGTTCATGCTACAGTTCCTTCAAATTCAAATTCAAATTTCAGCCCGCTTATTACCTCAACCCCTAATTACCCTCATCTTAATCCTAGTCTCCCCTCTCCTTCACATGACCTTGTGTCCCAAGAGCATGTTGATCCATCCCCTAACATCAATCATGTCTTTGTTAAAGATTGTTTGGATGATGCTGCCTATGACAATGAGGAAGTTGATTTTAATTCATCTGTAGAGGATTATGATGGGGGCTACAAATTCTTCACCACCCCAGTGTTTGCTGAGACTCCTGGTCTTTATACCCCCCTGTGGTCACTCAGTCAGCCTCTGCTATCTCCCCCTCCGGTGCTGATGCTGCCCTGGCTGCTGTCCCTACCCTGTCTGGCCCGAAGGCTCCTCTGGATACCACTGTCCCTTTGACTGCCAATGCAAGTAACAGTCCTGAGCCTTCCACTAGCACTTGGCGTACTCTTTTCACGTCTAATCGTGACACTGCCAGGTGCCCTAAACTCCTTCATTATTCTGCTTTCACTGAAACTAGAGGCTGTAGTTTGGTTGTTGATGATCTGGACACTAAATGTGATTACTGGAAGTGGAGTCTTGTTGGGTACATTGCTGGTCGTTCCCCTGGCTATAAAGCCATACAGACCCTGGCGCTGTGCAGCCACCTTAAATATTCATGTCTCTGGGTGGTTGATTTTTAAATTTAACAATGAAGAAGACAAACTGAATGTTTTATCTGGGGCCCTTATCTTGTTTATGGGCGGCCTCTCATACTCCGACCAATGCCAGCATTTTTTGATTTCTCTTCCTCAAACATGCACACTGTTCCAGTCTGGGTTAAGTTTCCTAATCTTCCTCTTGAGTGCTGGTCCCTTAAATGTTTATCTAAGATTTCTAGTGTCCTTGGTAAGCCCGTTCAAAGTGATATGCTTACCTCTACACTGTCTAGACTCTCTTATGCTAGGGTGTTAGTGGAAGTAAATTTGTTGTCTGACCTGCCATACTCAATTGAAGTTACTCTGCCTAATGGTCACTTACTTCAACAACAAGTGGTGTATGAAACCCTTCCCCGTTTTTGCAAGCATTGCAAAATCCTTGGTCACCTTACTTCTACGTGCACAAAATTCTCCCCTCCTACTGTTTCCACACAGCAACAGACTCCTGCCCCTGCTCCAGCTCCTACTGGCAGGGATTTTGTTTTTCATCGGTTGGGACCCCAAGTAGGCAACCCTGTTGTTGATCGATCAGAGGCCAGTTTGCTTGCTGATTGTGTTCCTCCTCCAAAACAGGGTGAAGTTGAGCTTGTCTCCCATCAAGAAGCTGGTGTTGCTGCCAACAGAGGATGAGAGGTTCATCAAAAAAAAAATGAAGCGCAAGCCTTCACCCCCACAACCTTCTACTGTGCCCCCACCTACTGAGCTTTGCTCAGCTCACAGAGTTACCCATAGGCTTCACTGTGATCGTCAGCTCTCACCCTCACAACCTATAGCAGTTTCAAGTGCTTCAGCACCAGCCTCTGGTTTAGCAGGCTCTAGGGCAGGTAAGGGCAAATCTGTGGCAGTTTCAGATGCTTCAAGCCACTTCACATCCCGTCCAAAAGGTTTGCCCTCACGGAAGAGGGCTCAGCTTCGTTCTGGTGATGTCCCAAGCAGGGGCGAGGGGTTACTTTCCAGCCCCCCCTCTCCTCCATGAAGCTTTACTGCTGGAATGTGAGAGGGCTCAACAGCCCTCTCAAGCAACATGAGGTCGTGAGCCTCATGAAGAAGAATAAATTAGATGTTTGTGGCCTTGTAGAAACAAAGTTGACGACTTCTGCTATCTCTTTCATGCATAAACTTCGGTTAAAGAACTGGAACTTTTTGTCAAATGTTGTAGCTGCCAACACTGCACGCATTTTGGTTTTCTGGAATCCCTCCACTGTTCAGGTTGAGCTAATAGATTTCACTGCTTAGGGCCTCCACGTCACTATACGCAGCCTCGTGGACCAGTGTTTTTTCCATGCAACTTTTGTCTATGGGTATAACACTGTTATTGCTCGCAGAGCTCTCTGGGTAGACTTGCAGAAATGGAGCTTCAATTCTCCCTGGATTATTCTGGTGATTTTAACTCTATCTTATCTCAAGCTGATACACATAATGAAGAGCCTGTTTTCTCCTATGAAATTTCAGACTTTAAAACTTGCTGCTCTGTGCTAGGTCTCTCTAACCTTAACTATACAGGCTGCCAGTTCACTTGGACAAATGGAAAAATATGGAGCAAAATCGACAGGGTCTTGGTGAATCCATTCTGGTTGGGACTTCAACGATCAGCTCAAGTGCACTTTAACCACCCAGGTGCTTTCTCAGACCACTCTCCTATTTCAGTCTGCATTGGGCCTATATATCAGCGAAGGCATACCAGTTTCAAGTTTTTCAACATGTGGGCTGAGCATCAAGATTTTAAGCATCTCCTCTCAGCACAATGGCAGGTCGCAGTTTATGGCTCTCCTATGTATGTTTTATGCAGGCGCCTAAAACTTCTCAAGGCTCCTCTAAAGCAACTCAATGCCCTTCATTTTGCCCACATTTCAGAGAGAGTCTGTAGAGTTGAAGCTGACCTGGAGCATCATCAATCCCTTTTGCATAATGACAAGGATAATGAACATTTACTGGCTCGGGACAAAAAGCTCCGCTTGGACCTTATCAACCTAAAATTAGTTGAGAAAATGTTCTATAGTCAGAAACTCAAATGTAACTACTTCAAGGACTGTGACAGCGGGACTAGTTTCTTCCATGCATTGATGAATCACAAGCACAAAAAGAATTTTATTCCTGCCATATGTCGTAGTGATGGATCCCTCACCACCTCCATGGCTGAGGTCGGGGACGTTTTTGTCTGCTTCTACCAGCAGCTTCTGGGTACTTCGCGAGCCACTCTTCCCTTGGATGAATCTGTTGTCTCCAGGGGTCCTAAGCTTGATGCCACTTTACAAGCTTCCCTCCTAGCAACTATTACAAATGAAGATATTAAGAAGGCCCTTTTTAGCATCGGTGATGATAAATCCCCGGGTCCTGACGGGTACTCCTCTTTCTTTTTTAAGAAATCCTGGGATGTCGTGGGGCAGGATCTATGTGCTGCAGTGTGGGATTTTTTTCACTCAGGGTAGCTCCTAAAGCAAATAAGTCACTTTATTATAGCATTGGTGCCGAAGTCTGCCCATGTTTCAAATACTAGTGACTTCAGGCCCATCTCTTGCTGTAATGTAGTCTACAAGATCATTTCTAAAATCCTAGCTGACCGGATGGGGCATGCCCTTGCTAGTATCATCAGCCCCATGCAAAACGCTTTCTTGGAGGGTCGTCGCATGGCTGATAATATTCATCTTCTACAGGAGCTGCTTAGACATTATGAAAGGAAGTGCACCTCTCCTAAATGTCTGATAAAAATTGATTTCAGGAAAGCTTTTGATTCAGTCCAATAGATTTTCCTGCGACATCTACTGTTCCTCCTTGGCTTCCCAGATAGGTTTGTACATCTTGTCATGACTTATGTTGAAACAGCTTCCTACTCAGTGGCTGTTAATGGCGAGCTCTTTGGGTTTTTCCCTGGCCAATGTAGGGTGCGGCAAGGAGATCCCCTATCACCTTACTTATTCATCACCTGCATAGAATATTTTTCTAGACTGCTCAACTCAGCACCTCAGAATTCTTCATTCCGGTTTCATCTGAAATGCAAGCCAATTGGAATTACCCATCTCTCTTTTGCTAATGATGTAATCCTGCTTTGCCGTGGGGACAGGGGCTCAGTCCAAACACTTATGCAGCTATTGAAGACATTTGGAGAAACGTCTGGTCTGGATATTAATACCTCCAAATAATCCATTTATTTTGGAGGCGTCGGGGGCAATGTGAAGCAAGCCATTTTATCAGGCACTGGATTCTCTGAAGGCGCCTTTCCATTCCGGTATCTTGGGGTTCCTTTAGGCCCACACAGGCTTCTAGCAAGCCAGTATTCTCCCCTCCTTCACAAACTGACCTCGGCTATTCAAGGATGGGTGGGAAAACATCTTTCCTATGCGGGTAGATTGGAGCTTATCAAGTTAGTTTTGCATGGTATGGTGCAATTTTGAGTTAGTATTTTTCCTATGCCGCGGGCTGTTATTAGACAAATCACCTGCATTTGTCAAAACTTCCTATGGACAAGAGATTTTACCCGGAGTAAGTCTGCTCTTGTGGCTTGGAAAACTGTATGCTTACCGAAAACTGAAGGAGGCTTGGGGGTTCTTGATATTCAAGCCTGTGACAACGGCTTTATAGCTAAACAACTCTGGAATCCACCTGAAGCAGGATCTCATATGGATTAGATGGTTACATCACTATTATCTTCACACTCACTCCATCTGGAATGCGCAGAGCCAAAAGACTTCATCCCCACTGTGGAAATCCATCATTCTTCTAAAAAATCAACTCGTCGGGACCTATGGAGGACATCCACAGGTTATTGCTTTGATGACTGACTGGGAACAGAGAGGAGGAGGGTTCACTTCAAATGCTTATGCCTCACTCAGACCTCAAGGTTCAGCTGTGTCATGGGCAAAGACAGTTTGGGAGCAATGGTCCCTTCCCAGATACAATTTCATATTATGGCTTACTATGCTTGGAAGCTCCGCACTAGAGATCGGCTGAGATTCCTTCACACTGACACATTCTGTATTTTTTGTAGGCAGGCAGAGGAGAGCCATGCGCATCTGTTCTTTGGTTGCTCCTGGACATCCTCCTTGTGGAACACAACTAAACACTGGCTGTGAATTAATAGGAGCATGACCACCCTAAAGAGTGCTGTGTGGGGTCTCTCAACCAGGGGGAAGAACTTGGAAGCTAGAATGCGGCGGGTTTTTCTCAGCATGCTAGTTTACTTGATTTGGGATGAAAGGAACAAGAGAATATTTGAGGGGAAGAGTGCCCTTCCTGCACTGGTTTTTCAAAAATTTCAAATCCTCTTCTTCATGGTGCTTCATTTCCATGAGAAAAATCACTTTCTCATCAACGTAGCCTGGTGATTCCTCGTGCAGCTGAGATAACAAGTTGTCGTGGTCAGTTCTCTCCTCTGACCGAGATCTTCTTCTATTGCTTCTGCATGGTCCTTCGTGGCCTTGCATGATCTTTCGTACTGAGTTTTGCTGAAGTCCTGTTCTTCTTTGGGCTGGGAGTAAGCTCTCCTGATTGGCCGGAGTATCTCTTGGATCTCTGTTCTTCTTAGTGGTCCCTAGGTGAGGTAGGTGGCTGCATTTGGTTGGTTCTCTCATCAAGTCCCTACGGTGGTTCTTTGGTGGCTTGCAGCCTAATGTCTATGGATATAATGGGGTTATTGCAGTGCTGTTTGTTTGGCTTCTCTTCTCTTCTGCATGTGCATCCAGGAATTTCACGTAGAATACATTAATCCAACTAAGCATTTATTATAAATGGGAGGGAGAGCTTCTGATTGGCTAATTACTTCTCCGGTGTCCTCAACCACATCCTTTGCATGGACTTGTATGTGTTTTGATAGGCTGGAGCTTCAGTGTGCTGGATGTGCATGATTCCTTGTCTCTGCATGGATGGAGCAGCTGTCCACTGTCCTTGGCTGTTAGTGCTTTAATTTGCACTGGCTGTGCGTTGACCGGTCTTCCTCTCTGCATGGCGTCTTTGACCTCACTTTGCTGAGTTGATTAGCTGTCATGCGTGGTTTGGGCATGCATGGGCGGTTGTACGGTTTCCACTCTCTGCATGGTATTTAATTTCATTTGGAAGGGTGGGCGCCCCTGATTGGCTTCACTTCATTCTCTGCACGTGATGATGTCAGCGCTCTGCATGCTCTTGCATGTGGCCTTCTTTCCTTGGTGTTTCAGCTGCTGGCCGCTTATGTAGACTCTGATCATGTGTCAGTTTGGCTGATCTTTAGCCATCTGTCTGCCTTCTCAAGAGGCTGGGCTCTGTCTTTGGAAGGATGGATTTCTACGTCTCTTCGTCTCTACATGGGTGGGCGTGCTTCTCATGGTTGGCTGGCAATTTGTCTTAACATGGTTGGCCGAATGTTCTGCGTCTCTGCCTGCTTCGGTATGGCTGTTGGTTCGTCTCTGCATGGATGAGTTATTCCTTAGTCGGGTGGTAGCTGCGATGCTCCTGCTGCGTAGACGATATTGGCTTGTAGTTCTACTTTGTTGTAGCCGTTTCCTGGATTCTCTTTGGTTGCGGTTTATTGTTCTTCAGTTGTTTTCTTAGCTGGTTGTAAGGGGCTGTCCCTTTATCTGCTCTACCTGTCTATATTTTGTTTATGTATATGCTGTTTTTCAGCATTGTTATTCTTGATCTATAATATATTCTTATATTTGATCAAAAAAAAATGGGCAATATTTTTAGAAAATTTCAGATTATGTTCTATACTGTTTTTCATTTCTATAAGAAAGATCATCACATTCTCAATGTTGGTTGAGGTGCATGTTGCGGTCTTCTGAAGATAAGCTGTTCAGGGCATTTTCTTTGTTCAATTTTCGCTGTTGGTTGATTGCCGGGAATTGCTACATGTATATGACGAAGATGAACAATGTTTTTGCTTTGATGCATTTCATGTGGTCTGGCTATATCGTTGCTGCATGGGTGATGCATGGGCTGGTCCAAGCGGGTTCTTCTGTGGCAATCCTATGGGATGCAAGTTTGATGACAGCTGTGCTTCAAGGCTGGCTGCTTTTATATGAAGAAGATGAACAGTGTTTTTGTTTTGCTGCATTTCACAGGGTCTGGTTTGGACGTAAGCTGCTGCATGGGTAATGCATAGGTAGGTCCAAGCGGGTTCTTCTTTAGCAGACATATGGGTTGCAAGTTTAATGATAGCTGTGAATTGTTATGTGGAATTAACTTCAAGGCTGGCTGTGAAGCTGGTCCAAGCGGGTTCTACATACGGGATACCAGGTTGATGAC
>Ga0325411_1002867_pt1 | contig 19446 bp, 7 predicted proteins | sample PopdelMetagenome_13_FD_206181 | JGI IMG/M metagenome (GOLD analysis project Ga0325411, IMG submission 206181) | Populus deltoides microbial communities from Bellville, Georgia, United States - Xylem-PdIQD-R4 | ecosystem: Host-associated > Plants > Phyllosphere > Stem > Wood/Secondary xylem...
GGATGGGCAGATAAGAGGCACGCATTAGCTTCCTTACACGTGCTTACTTAACTACTGTTCAAGTGAATTATAATTCACTTGAACAGTAAAACATAACAATGAAAGAACAAATGCATGCAATGATAGAAAAAAAAAAAGCAACGTGAAGAGAAATGTATGAAGCTTAACTGAGACAGATGAAGACGATGGCGATGAAACTGCTGCGCAAGATTGGAGGTGACTGGTTCTGGAAATGATGAAGACGATCAACGCTGGGTCTTTTTTTTCTTCTGGCTTTTCTTTGTCCTTTTTTTGTGTTAGTTCCCAGTCTTTATTTTTTCTTCATCCCTCTATGTGCTTCCCCTGTTTTTTTTTCTCTGTTCGGCTGGTTTGTGTCTGTCTTTTCCTCCAGTTCCCTCGGGTTCTTCTGCTCATCCCCCCCTTTTATTTTTTTTTTCTCCAGTTCTTCACCCCTCGTTTTTTCTTCTCTCCACCTCTGTGTTTTCTTTTTTTTTCTTCAGCTTCTCCTCTGTTCTCCTTTCTCTGCTTTTTGTTTTTTTCCTCCTGTGTTTCCCCCCCTCCTATTTGGTCCCTCCTCTGGCTTTTATAGCCAGAGGATGCATGCGTTATGGCAGGAACATGGTAACGGCCGGCGTGCATTATAGTGGTGAGGAATATCAGCCACGAGACATGCCTCCCCTTGATTGCAGCACCACTGTCTTCCCCTGTCTTCATTGCCAACGAAGAAGACAATGAATAGTTTTGGCGCCTTTTTTAAATTTCAAATGGATATTTCTGATTTAGTCCTTGGATGTTTTTATAATTTTGTAATCAAGCCCCCCAGAAAAAATGTAATTGGATCCCTTGATTTTACGCCTTTTTCGGTTTGGTCCTTGGTTTCGGATTGTTTCAATTAAGTTCCTAATTGACCATCAAACTTCAATAATTATGCAATTAAGCCCCTGATTTGACCACATCAACTCTTTAAAATTATAATTAGACCTCCGAACTTTAATTTCTTCCAATAAAAGTCTAAATTGACTTAAAAACAATTTTTCTTACAATCAAACCCTCCATAAATTCAATTAAAACTTAGATAAAATTTAATTGAGTCTATAAACATCTGATTTTGAATATATTTTTTTTCAAAATTGAATTTTCTTTATCAACAGGGCTCTCATCAGTCAACGATATGCTGTTAAATTTCAACATTTTGTATTTTTAAACCTCCTCAACCAATTTTGACATTTTTTCAGCATTCCAGCATCCTTTTATCGCTCCTATGATTTTTTGAATTTTTTTCGAATATTTTTTGATATATATTTTTTATGTAGAAATCCAAAAATAGGTAACAACAACATTAACATTTCAAGACAAGACAGAAGATAAAATGAACATATATATATATATATATAAAACCAAAACATGTTTGGTTAGGTTAGAAAGATAAATACATTTCTAAAATAAATTTATATCATTTTAAAATAAAAAAAATGATTTTAAAATTTATATCGAATGAAAATCTAAATTCTTATGCATACAACTAGTTGACGTATATAAGCCGCCAGAATCAAGGGCATTATTTTTTCTTCTTATTTTTTCAAGACAACGAGCTAGGACATGACTTGAAAAGATACCCTTCTAATTATCTTCTCCCTGTACGCTACAGGGAGGGTGAGCTCATTGAACAATATTGGTGCTGGTTAAACAGAAAGAAAAAAATAGAAAGAATATTGTAGAACTTTCTTACGATCAATGTCTCTGGTTGGGCAATAGGGATGGTGACGGAACCCTAAATGTTTATCTCATATTCATGTCAACGATTCTGCCATCATGTGGCAAAACAATGTCAGTCTGGGATGATGGGTGATGTTCTAAGAAATTATGAAAACCCCACCCTATATATATAGAGTACTGATCATGACTATACCTGTTTTTGAAAAACACTTAAAAGTTTAATTTAAAATAAAAAAAATCAAATTTTAACAAAAAAAAAGAAGAAGAAAGAAGGTTGAGATTCATCTCCCGAGATATCCTATCCTATACCACAACTCTGACCTTGTGATCTGAGTTATGATTTGATTGTCTAATCGAACAATAGGTGAAGCAGCAAAACAATGCTAGCTTAGGCAAGAACTTTTTTGCTACGCATGCATGGTCTACAGTGTGAGCCAAAATTATTTTGATTGGATTCCTCTGTTATAACCCTATCATTCTTGCGTATATGTGTATACAGCTACAAAGGTGACCCATCAGAAACTTTTGTCAGCATATATTTATAGCTAAAACTGGCTTCATTAGCCATTGTAATTTTGTGTTTTGGACCACCCCCCCTCGTACCAGGTATGGTAGCAACTAGCAAGATAGAAGACAAGGAAAACGTTTTATATATATATGTGGGCAATATGCTGTGAAATCCCTTTATCTTGTGGAACCCAAGGAGAGTAGGATCCTTTTAGCTAGGTCCATGTCTTCCCCTCTTATTTTTTTCTCTCCTTGTGCGCGCAAGGGAGTAGGAACAGAAGTTAGTTGGCACAGAACTGAATTAATGAAAGATGCAGCCATCACTTAGGTCCAAGTGGAAAGGGACAAAGTTATAGTCACCCTTTCTTTATTGTAAGAAAGCAAATCCTCGTGTAATAAATTACATTGAATTAAACAGCTTCCTGGGGTACCTTTGTGCAAAACACTAAATTAATGGGTGTTTTTTTTTTCTATTTACGAAGTGTTTTTTAAACTATTTTTTATTGAAGAACATTAAATTTAAATTATTCATTTTTATAGATTTTTGACATGTAGATGTTAAAAATAAAAAAATATATTTTACCATATTTTTAATTAAAAAGTATTATGCACCCATTACTAAAACACACAATAACTTAAACAACTTCTCAAGATAACTTGTGCAGCAGATATATATTTCAATTTCTTCCAAAGCACAAATCATTCCCTTATAAATTAATAGTGTGAGGGAATTGCAGCATACACAGGGTCGTTATGAACCGACTTGTGAAGTGGGAGAACCTAGCTATGAAGTTTGCCAATTGTACTAGCCCTAGCACCCGTATATATATATATATATATATATATATATATATATATAGGAAAGTGATTTAGATACAGCCTCTATAGAATAATATTGTACCGTGTGGCTCGCCATGCCAATATTTCAATCAGCATATATAATTCTTGACGATGTATCATCTTCGTATGCCCCATTAGGGTTAGTACTTGTCTCTCCAGGTTTATGGGTGGCAATATTGCTACGAGACTTCATATCCTTCTCTCTTGTAATCTTCCATTGTAGTAATTGAAGGAAGGAAGGCATGCTTTAATTAAGGTTTAGGGTTCTCTCCATTACTGCTTAGAAGGATTGGTTATGTTCTACAATATATATATATATATATATATATATATATATATATATATATAGAGAGAGAGAGAGAGAGAGAGAGAGAGAGAGAGAGTTTGAATTCACTTGGAGCTAGCTAGTGTATGGCTCTGGACCCTCCTTGACCACGTAGCTAGTGTCAAGATTTAATGCCTTCAATAGGACTACAGGAGACCTCTCTGGCTAGCTAACATGTGAATGCCACCTTTTCAGCAGACCAACAAAGATAGATATAACCAGTCATGTTGTTATGATCATGTGTAAATGCATCCAAAGAGACATTTGGTTGTTTATGCTGGTCTCGTTACTCATTGATGAATTGAGTGAAGAGAGCTCTGGGGGCCTACATTGCCCCTATTTCCCAATACATTCATTGAATAGTGGTGGTTTTAATTCCCAAGTCTTCACAATAAATATCTAGTATATATCGCTTTTTGAAACAGTGACGGCAAGCACGAATTATGCTATTATTTTATCAATATTTTAATTCTTTGTGCTAATAGCACAAAACCTTCATTTTTTAGTGGATTAAATTGATTTTTATTGAATTAGTTGGATTTATTAGTAGATTGAGTTGACTTTAAGTAGCTAGGTACCCTAATTGATTTCATTCAAAATCCACATATATAAAGTCTTAGATGTTTAGATTAACACCTTATATTATAACCTTAAACACTTTGAGTAGTAAGATTTATTAGTGGATTCCATCCATAACCTATTCACATTATCTTTAAAACACTTTGGATGATAAAAATTTAAATTTAAATTTAAAATTAATCTTTTTATTGTTAGAGAATAATATAAATCATATCATAAGACTTCACCTAACAGCTTAAGTTATTGAGTTGAGGTAGTTCTTTGACATGGTATCAAAGCTTTGATGACCAAGTGGTCTCGAGTTCGAATCTCACCATCCTATTTATTTGATAAAAATTAAGTACAAGGTAACGTGAGCCCATGCAAGTTTCAAGCCCAAAGGGCTTTCACTTGAAGAGGTATGTTAAAAAATAATATAAATCATATCATGAGACCTCACCTAACAGCTTAAACTATTAGGTTAAGATAGTTCTTTTACTTTTATATATATATATATATATATATATATATATATGATCATTCACTGTCATGGAACCACGGTGGAAACAAAAATGGAAGATTTGTATGGGTCATTGACAACATAAGGATTGGCTGGCATCTTTGTCTAATTTCATCAAATAAGTCCTTGAAACTGACTAAATAAGCAAAGCAATTAAACTCATTATTGTCTGGGTACGTTAATGTCTCAGTGCCCTTGAGTAGAATGTGTTTGCTTCTGCATATATGGCAAAATGCATTGAGGGTAAGTAAGATCATCATAAATACCCGAACAAGACAATACAGGCATAAATGTGCTGCCTCTCTAGCTAGAAAATCATTTCGGGAACTTAGGCTATGGGCACCCACAAATTCAACAATGGAACTTGTTAGATTTGTAGAGAGCTGAGCTGTATTATGAAGGAAGACCTTTCTGGCAAGCTAGATAGATACTAATCACATAATGCCTCAAATTAATGATTTTATAATGACATGTTTTGGGTTAATTTAAAGAATTTTTTTTTTAATTTCTTGAATTTAAATATTAAAACCAACATATTATTCTCTTAAATATATTATAAAGTCGTTTTTAAACTTATCTTTTGTGTTTTGAAAAATTAAAATGATTTATGATGTAAGATACATGGTAAAATTTAGAATATAAATTATAATTTTTAAAAACACAGGGAATAAACAACTAACTTTTTTTCTAGAAGTCAATTGCCACCGATATAGAGCCAGAAAATAGAGAGACATCCACACATGGAATAGTGAAAATAAAGAGCAAGCAAGGACTAGGAAGCAATGATGGGTGCCCAGATCACTTCTTCGAAAGTAAAACCCAATTTTTGGACATACTCGAACTACTTCTCTTATTTAATGAGATATACCTCTCTAGCTAGGAGTACTTGTACTACAGCAAACAACAGCATAGAGAGAGTGAGAGAGAGAGATATGGCTGTAGCTAAGGTCGAAATCCCATTTCTTGATTTCTCTGAAGAAGCTTTGACAGGCTTAGAAGTTAAGAGTGAGAAGTGGAAAGAATTGTGCAACCAAGTTAGAGAGGCATGTGAGACTCATGGGGTCTTCTTTTTGGTTTATGATAAGATCCCGGGTAGCTTACGTGAAGAAATGTTTGGTGCCATGAAGGCACTGTTTGATCTTCCTGAGGAGACTAAGAACAGGCACGTTAATCCTAAGCCATATCGAAGTTACTTAGGTAAGTGTCCTGTAATTCCTTTTCATGAGAGCTTTGGTGTTGATGATGCTCCAACTCTTGATGCTTCTCAAGCTTTTACCACCCTTATGTGGCCTGAAGGGAACCCAAGTTTCTGGTAAGAGTACTACTCTCCTGATCCCATCATCGTTCTTGATGTTTTCTTCTTTTTCATGTGGTTGATGTAATTTATGCAAATGATTGAGTTTCTCTTGAAGACGATGCTTTTTTTTCTCTAAGATTATCATCAAATTCCAGGCTATAAATCATGAGTTCTACCCACAACAAAAACTAATTTAATGTGTAATGGCTTTATAGCATGCAATTAAATTCTATATTTGTTGACTGTTTCTAGTTGATTAGATAGTAATCAGTCATCACTAAATGATTGTCTTCTCATTAATGCCTACCTCTTAATTCCTTGGTCCTTATCATGACACACACAAGAAAGAAACTGCCCCACTTCTTTAATTAATTTCTTTCAAAGCCAGCTTTCAGATAATTAATTTCCTTTCTTGGTTGGGATGTTCCAGCTGTTCTTCATCTTCTGACCTCTAACATGTGTTAATGTCATGGCCAGAGACCCCTGGTCGCTATCCACGGAAATTGATCTCCAAAAACTGCAAGAAAAAGAAAAAGAAAAGGAAAACTCAATAAAATAAAATTATAGCAAAAACATATGAAAAGGGTACGGTACAGCTATCATAGTATTTGATGGGATCTTACCTTGGCCAGTAGAAAGTAGAAACTAAGAAATAATTGTGGTTTTTAGCTTTTGTCACATCAGTAGCTATACTTATTACTTAAACATGATAATGGCTGCTACCAGACAGACTTGCTAGCTGCCAATGCACAATTTATTAGGGGCTTATCCTTTGAAACAGATTGAATTTATTACAATGCCAGCTTTAAAATGATTGTTCTAATTCAAAAACTCATGCACATGTCTTAGCAGGAAAAAAAAAAAAAAAACCGGCACCACAGAGATAGAAGACTTAGCTTTTCTATAACTGTTGGCAGTTCCATTAAATTCCATGTGGTCTTATTATCAGGTCGTGCCAGAATCCTGAATTTAATTTTTTTGTCATCATTCATCATTACAGGTGAATGATTCTATTTCTTTCTTTAACAGCTGAATTCTAAGTTTTCTACGTGGTAGTTAAAATTGTGAGTGGAATAAAAACACATTTCTTTATGGTTTTTCATTCCGATCATGGCGGCATATTGTGTAAACAAACAAGGGATAAATCATATTAAAGAGAGGTGACTGGCAGCCCGGGCACCAACCAATATTTATTTTGTTCTTCTAAAAGTCAACACTAATTTTATTTTTTTTAAGGACTGATCTCAAAATCTGCCGCGTGATCCTGTTAGTGTTGACATTGTGGTAATAAACAAGAACAATATGCATGAAATGTGCCTAATAGGATATGGCTGGCAGCATTAATTATTATTATTATTTTTTTTTGGGTGTAGCGAGACAATCCATAGCATGAGCTCAAAGATGCAAGAATTGAATTTTCTGGTGATGAAGATGATTTATGAAAGTTTTGGCATCGAAAAGCTCTATGACTCTTTCCTTGAGGAAACCACCAGTATACTTAAGGTGATGAAGTATAAAGTTCCTCCAAGTGATACTGAGTCAGCCATTGGTCTAGTGGCTCACACAGACAAAAATGCTATCACCATTTTATGCCAAAATGAAGTTCAGGGTCTTGAGGTTCAAACCAAGAATGGAGAATGGGCTCAAGTCATGGTTCCTGAAAATGCTTTCACAGCTATTGTTGGTGATGCTGTCAAGGTAAATCTTTTTTGTTTTTTTGAATCATACTTCAGACAGTCATTCATGTGGAACGATTTTGTCGATCTACCATTAATTATACACATAAATGCGAGACTGAGATTGTATGCTAACTGGTGTTGCAGGCATGGAGCAATGGGAGGCTTCATGCAGCAAGGCATAGGGTGGTGATTAGCGGGGACAGAGACAGGTATTCTTGTGGGCTGTTTTCAACGCCAAAGGAGGAAGCAGTAATCGAGGTGCCAAATGAACTTGTGGACAAAGAGCATCCTCTTCAATACAGGCCGTTTAATTTTTCAGATTATCTCTCCTACTTTGTTTCCAAATTAAGTGATGATGCGCTCGAGATATATGCTGGCATCTGAAGACTTTGTTGGGTTATATATATATATATATAATTAATTAAGCACTCCTTCCTTCTATAATTAATACTGTGTTAATGTTGCTAATCAACTTAATTAGTTTCCTTACAATGTGTTTAGAGTTGTGAATGTGCATTCAAATTAATGTTTAAGATAGCTTGCCTAGATCCTATCATGGGCAATTTATAATATTTTTTTTAATAATATACAGCATTTCATGAGGCTCAGCAGATCATCTATACGGAATTATTCTGTTCAAGGGAGATTTTTCGTCGTAGCTTCATGGGAAATAGTGAATTTATTAATGACATAATTCCTTGACCTCGTCTTCTAGTTGATCTTTAATGATTTCAACTGTAGTCCAAGTAGATGGGATTTTCGTTTGGAAGGAGGGGTGAATTACACATGTCGTCCTTGTGCTATGATCATTTGATTATTTGAGTCCCTTTACTACTAATTTGATGAATCGAGTCCTTCTGGGTTGTATTTTGTTTGCAATCAAAACCTTCCATCCAATACATTCATGGTAGTGACTAGTTTAATTCCTGCCATAGTTTTCATGCCCGGCTCAGTCCAAGGTCCAGGTTCTAGGTTTTGACCGGGTCACCGGGTCGGCCAGGTCAATTCTTTATTTTTAAATCAAAATGACGTCGTTTTAATAAAAAAATAAAAGTTAACAGGTTGCAACCGGGTTTTTGACCGGGTCTTGCCGGGTCACTGGGTCAACCGGGTCACACCGGGTTTTTCCTTACCCTATTTTTTCTTTAACCCGGCCCGGTTCCAACTCCGGGTCGGCCGGGTCCCGAGTTGACCCGTCGGGCCGAGCCGGGTTTCAAAACTATGCTTCCTGCTATGTTGCATTGTGAAAAACTCTTTGATATTGTCATTAAACCCGGTACAATGATTCAAGCTTAAAAAATCCTTACTCGGGTCTTTGCCAATTTCGAGTTTCCAATTAAATATTGTGGGAATTGTCTTGATGTTACCTAGTCGACTTGGCAAGTCAAAAGACAAAAAAAATCAAAGAAAAAAAATAATGACATAAAAAACAAAGGCCGAAATCACAAATTTAAATACAACCTGCATTATTGGTAAAAGGAGCTTGACTTCTAAAACAACTAAAGTTGACATTTTTTTTTTAATATTAAAATGATGATATATTGGATCAATTCCGGTCAACTCAGTTTAACTCGTCAAACTTCGTTACTTGAGTTGTGGATTCCAATGGGTTCAATTATATTTTTTTTTATTTTAATTATATCATAAAAAAATAAAGAACAATTTAAAATCAACCTAATATTAAATTATTATATTTAAAAAACAATAAAAAATTGATTAAAAATTCAATGGTGTTTGGTATTGTAGTAGCTTTTGTGGTTATGGTTTGAAAAAAGTTGTTTTACAAAAAGTACTTTTGGTTGAGGTTGGTTTTGTATTTATATATATTTGGTTAAAACTGTTGTTAAGATTGAGGTTGAATAAAAAGTAATTTAATGTGTTTGGTTAAAAATGCTTTTTAAATTGAGGTTATAAAATAACTAAAAAAGATATATATATATATATATATATATATATATATATGTGTGTGTGTGTGTGTGTGTGTGTGTGTGTGTGTGTGTGTGTGTGTGTGTGTGTGTGTGTGTGTGTGTTTTTTTATTTAAATATTGTAGATTTAACTACTAATATTACATCATTAAATAAATAATATTTTATATCAAATATTTTCTATTGTTCCATTAACCTATCATGGTTTTTTGGGTGTGCAAAAAAATCAGGTAAAATATCATCAAAAACAATTGCGATCTCCTTCTAATTTATGTAGCGTCATTGAATAATATTAAACACTAGTTTTTCGAGTAAAACACAATTTAAAAAAATTGTATTTTTTTTATTAGATTGGATGCGGTCGAATGCATTTAAGTTTGGGCAGTATCCAATTCGGCCATGAACAATGGAAACGTTCTCCATTGTTCTGCAAAGTGAATTAATTCAATCTGCACTGACGCGACATGGGGAGAAGTAGATTGCATTTGCTTTCGGGTAACCCGCGGTCGAAACGTAAATGATAATAACTCTCACACACAATAATTAACGTTTTATATTTTACCAAACGTTATGTTTCTGTAATTTACTTTAAAAGCAGAAGCAACCAAGAAACAAACACTCTCGTAATGACAAAATCCTATGGCCTGCTTAACCTTTTTTTCTAGTTAATCTTTAATGATTTCAACTATAGTCCAAGTTGATGGGATTTTCTTTGAATAAGGAGGAGTGAATTACACATGTCATTCTTATTTTATGGGCATTTGATTATATGAGTCCCTTTACTACTAATTTGATGAATTGAGTCCCTTTGCATTTTATTTTGTTTGCAATCAAAACCTTCCATCCAATATGCTGTTTGTGGTGATTTATTTTGTCACGCTCCCGAAACCGGATATAAACATGCCTATATCATCTAGCATTCAACCTTAGCATATCAGAGCTAATTTTATGAAGTTCACAAAAAACCACAAATACTAAATCAAAAGGTTTTAAGTATATGCATTTCATAAATAATCACATAATAAAAATTCTACTAAAAATGAAGTACTAAAAATTTTATTTCATGTCCTCAAAACTATTAATAATAAATATCTAATAACAAGTCAAAAGATATTTTTTATTAAATAGAAATCATTCAGCTTGGATAACAATTTAAACTAGTAATGTAAACGTTTTAAAAAAAATTGATCTTATACACAACATAGCACAGACTAATGATCTAATCTCATCCTAAAAATTTAAACTATGAGATAAGATTTCAAGATATGACACCACCTCAAATTTGAGTTCTTTGAGTTTGAAACTTGTACAAGTCCACCACTACTTTGTGTTTAATTTTATTAAATAGAAAGAAGATGATAAAATTTAAACTATTGACTGTTTGATCAATAAAATTTTAATATCATATCAAAAAATCATCTCAACCTAAAACTATTAGATAAACTATTAAGATATAAGTTATAAAATTATGGAATTTTCTCCTTCTACGTTCTCATTTATCATGTAAGACATCAATAAGTGTTAATATTGGTCTACGTACTTTGTTAACTATGAGATTTGAATCACACTAATATCAATTTCTCAATTTTACCAAAATTATGTTCAACTACTTCCCCATTTGAAATTTTAATTTTACTTTAAATTACTTTTTTAGTATTTTTGAATCGTTTTGATGTACTGATATCAAAAATAAATTTAAAAAATAAAAAAAATATTTTAATATATTTTTAAATAAAAAATATTTTAAAAAGCAACACATACTATACTCTAAAAAAAAATCATACTTCAACAAAACAAAAGCTCAATTGAATAATGCCTCATCCAAGTATATGATAGAGTTGAAGTGGAAAAAGAAAAATAACATATATTTTGATATATAATATCAGGAATTTCAGTTTGATTGTAATTTTAATTCCTAAAAAAATATTACCATTTCACTTAGTACAGTTTTAAGGCTCAAATTAAATTTTCTGATAATAATAATAATAATTTTTTTTTTATACATTCCTGGCCGTTAAATCCATATGTCGAGCTTAGACGAAACGCAGAATTTTACATGGATCTTAGATGGCTACTTAACTTGATTTTTTTTTTCATTTAATATAAAAAATATCATTATATCACTTTACGTGTTAATTCGATACTAAATAACAAGAATAATAATTTAACTCGAACCGAATCATATTGTATTTTTATGAATAATTATTTTATTTAATAAACAATAAATATAATATAAATATTATTAAACCCACTTGAAATACAAACCAAACATATCTATGATACTATGCCGAACACTACGAATCTTATAAAACAATTTAATTATGACACTTAACATTTTGGATTTTCGAGCATAGTTTTGAAATCTGGTTCATTCAGAGTTAGAACTGGCCAGAATGATAAAAAAAAAAGTCATGATTCGGTACAATTCATTGATTTTTTTTTAACTAAAACGATATTATTTTGAATTTTTTTAAATAGAAATTGACCCGGTCAAAACCCGATGACCCAATCAAAACCCAAAATCTAAGTTTTAAATTAGATCGGTTACCGAATCGGGTTTAACAACTATGCTTTTGAGAATATTCAAGTAATTAAAATGACTGTTTTTGAAGCTTCAATCAACCAATGGCCGAAAGATTAATCGCACGTTTGATCCCTATTCTTTTACAATTGTATTTCTATGGACCCTTTACTCCTTTTCTTTTTCAATTGGTCCCTCAACTCAAGAAAAGTTTTTAATCTAGCCTCGCCATCCAATTTATCATTAGATTTGAACACGTGGCATGACATGCTCTAGAGAAGTGTCCATTTTTCTTATATGTTTTCTGAATTTGTTTCTTAAAATGAATGGAGTTTGGATAAAGGGACCATATTAAAAACATTAATAGAACTGAGGGACCAACAAAAAATAGTTAAGGGATCATATAAAGACAATCTCAAGAGTATACGGACCAAATAAACGATTAATCCAACAACCGAAAAACTCTTTAATTTCCCATTATCATCATCTGATTTAGGCTAGCACACGACCTCTTCGATCTTTTCATAATAAAAAGAAACCTTAAAAAAACCCAAGTGATTTTCTCGTACAAATGCAACGACAACACGATGACGATACTAAAAAGGTCACGCGATTTGAAGAGGAAGAGCTACAAAGTGCAAGAGCTTCAGTAGAAACACTGACTGCCAATTTGGACAATCTGGTCAGCAAATTATTTATTAAACATGTATTAATCTAGGTGGATTGTTTTTTCTTATTCTCTTGTGGGTTATTTATTTTGTGCTGTTAAATTTGGTGGGTTCTTGTTAGAATCAAAGAAAGGCTGATGTTTTGAACAATTTGGAACAATTACGAGAAAGAATCAATAAAGAAGGCGATGCTACTTATGCCGGGGTGCAGAAATTAGTCCCTCTTTTGAAGTCACTAAAGGTAGTAAAACACTAAAAGTTAACTAATCCCACTTTGTTTTGTAAGGTGTTAGTGGTGAATCTTGAGAAAAGTTCTTTCCTTTTTGTGTTTTTGTTTTGTTTTTATAGGATTTGGAATCGCAAGAATCTGTTTTGCAATCTGATTACGATGTGAAGAGAACTGAATTGGAAGCTGAAGTTTGTAATTTGGAGGAGAAAATAGCTGCTGGGATGGACAGTGAGGGTTTGTGTAAGGACTTAGATTGTTTATTGAGTGAGTCACTGGAGAAACTCAATGCAACAAAGAAGGTTTAAAAAACTTAAATAAGTTGCTCTTTCTGTTACTGTTTAGTTTGTTTAATTCTTTTTGGGAATTTGAATTGATTTGCACTTAAAGTTAAGTTCTTCAGAGATGGTGATGTGGTGTTTTGTTGTGTTAGGAATTAGCAGCTAGATTGAGGGCAGTGATGTCGGTAAAGCGGAAACTTGGTGAAGTGCCAACACAATCCGAACTTATCCAGTATGTTGATTCATTTTCCTTCTGTATTTTTAAGTTTTGTTGTCTAGTTTTATTGCCCCTTAGCACTTCACATATCTAGTACACAAGATGTTCTAAAACTTGGAGCAAGTAAAATATCATAGATGCTGAAATGCCATGGGGTTATTTTTAATCATGTAACACATGAGCATTTCATTCACATAAATTGTTAGAAGTCGGCTGCAGTATTATTGGTGTTTCTATGAGCTTTAGCAAAAATCAGTTGTAATTTGGTACTCTTCAATTTAGTGATCATGGTAAATCATAATTCACCTTACGCATTAATGTTGAATGTACAAACACCCCTACACGCCCCAAACCAATCTTCATGTTCCATAATGTCGATTAAAACCAAATCATTGAGATGATGCCTTTCTCAGTTGTCTTCGGGAAATTTCTCTTTGCTTTACATTACAGTGGTGACTGGAAATTGATGCTAGTGATTCCTCCGTAGAGACACATTTATTGATCTAAGTTTGCCATGGTTTCTTTGTCTCTAATTTTCTCCTTTTGCCTCAATTTATTTTTTTCTATCTGTTTCTTGTTGACAACAGATATTGTCACTATGTTCAAGAGAGATTTTCTTGTAGCTTCATGGGAAATAGTGAATTTAGTAATGACATAAGTCCTTGTCCTCATCTCTAATCCTTAATGATTTCAACTATAGTCCAAGTTGTTGGGATTTTCATTTCAAAGGAGGGGTGAATTACACATGTCATCCTTATGATATGGTCATTTGATTATTTGAGTCTCTTCACTACTAATTTGATGAATTGAGTCCTTTTACATTGTATTTTGTTTGCAATCAAAACCTTCCATCCAATACATTGTTAGTCGTGATCTATTTTGTTTAAAATCAAGTCCTCTATATTGTTCGTGTTTGTTTGGAATTGCGGTAGATGTTGCTTTTCAAAGTGCTTTTTGCTTGGAAATGCATCAAAATAATATATTTTTTTCCATTTTTTAAAACTTATTTTTGACATCAGCACATCAAAACGATACAAAAACACAAAAATAATAATATGAAGCTAAAACAAAACTCAATTTTTTTCAAAAGGGCAGTCCAACCACAATCCAAACACCCCTTAATTTTGCTTAAATCTTTAGTTTGAAATGAAGAATAATTTTCTATAAATTGAAGATCGATTTTTAAAGGGAAAATTACCCATAACTTCCTATAGTTTGGTCGAAATTGCACTTACCTACTCACTTTTGAAAAATTATATTTTACATCATTGGTGAGTGTAAAATAGATTAAACTATAGGATTTTAGGATGAAAACTGACATGCAGAGCTTTTATAAGTTACCTCTTTCAAATATGAATTTCTATCCCATTGCTTAGACTTCCATCTTATCATCATAGCTGCCAGAAATGCCTTTTCTGATTATGTTCCAAAATTTTCCACATTCTAAGGTCGAGTGTGCCTATACATCTGTCATTTTACGAATGAGTGTAATTGCTACTATTTGATATTACGCATTTTGCTGCCTATTTTAACTTTTTAATGTTTGATATTGATTGACACCTGATCCAATGCTGCATCTATCATTCTATGTATGAACGTAGTGGCTACTTTTTGATATTACGATTATTGCTACCCAGTTTAACTTTTGAATGGCTGATATTGATTGACTCCTGATCCAATGCTTTCGTTTCAGGTATGAACGTGGGTTTTCAGATGTGAATGATCATATCCAGGTTTAAGATTCCGCATGTTGGTTTGTTGGCCTTCATTTGAAATTTTTGTTGGATCTATCTTCAACTAGTTTCTTTAATCACGTGTTGTTTGTTTGCTAATGTACAGGAAAAACATCGACATACCCGCAAATATTATGCAACCTATAATACTCTTTTGGAGATTAAAGAATTGATGCTAAAGGAAACTTCTTTATTGAATTCAATAAGTTCACAGGTATTTGTCAAACAACATAGAATCTGCATCATCTTGCATCATCACTGTTTCTTTTTATGAATTCAGTTCTACTAACAAATGCATTTATGATGCTCTTTGACTAATCCTCTTTTAATTTGTGGGTCTTTTTTTTTCTTGCTAATTAGTTGCAGCAGTTTGACCTGTTAAGGAACAAAGCGATGCATAACTAAAATTATTTGACTCTGACTGGAATGTTATTGTGTTGTTATATGATATCAAAGTAACAAAGACTGGTGCTTATAAATTCCCTTAAAATGCATTTACCTCACTTCTGGAGTTCAATCGAGAAAAGCCCACATTATGATTATTTCAATGATGTTAAACTTTTGATTACTGAGATAATACGTATAATAGATGTCTTCACTTGCACGGATCTGGCCATGATCTGTTAATTTCAATGTTGCTGACTTGTTTTGCATGTTGAATTCACAGTTTCAGGATGCCATTACAACTACCAATGGTTGCACAAAACTGATTGCTTCCATGGAAGGAATTGTCAAGGGCAGCCAACAGGTAATTGAAATCTTTTCTTATATATGACCTTAAGTAAGGTGAATTGAGAGTTCATTAATTTCCTGTGAGGATAAAAGGGTCTGGATGCTTGACAGTCAGAAAAGAAGGATAAGGTCCATAAAAATTTGGTCTATTTTGATATGCCTGCCTGTTCTATTTGTTTTTCAAGAGAGAACCATCCTCAAAGTAGTTTATTGAAATTACTAACACTAGTAGTTCGGTGGAGAAATGCAGTTTTGGCCTACTTTAAGTTCTTGGATGTGTTTTCATGTTCTTTCTTCAAAATACTGCTCACTTTTTTGCATGATAACGATTTTAATTATTTGAGGGAATAATTACTACCGCATCCATCTTGCAGAAGCTGCAAAAGGTCGAACTTGGGCTTCAAGAAGAGCAGAAGGTTTCTGATGCTCTCAAGAAGAGGTATGCTGCAGCCATGGCAGAGCAAAGGCGCTGCTATTCCCTCTTGAAGGCTTTTCAGGTAAGCACTGGTCATTAAACTATGCTAGTCATAATGGTTATACTATGCAAGAACAAATTTCACAAATACTTCACCGTGTCTATCTGATATTAATTCTTGCTGGTTTCTGATAGTCTGAGCAAAAAACATTTTTAAGACTTTTACAAGAATGTAGCTTAATGTTATACTCCGCTATCCGTCCAAAGTTATTTCAATGTTGTACATCATTTTCTTTTAAACTTTGGCAATGTATGAATATGCTTCGGCACCTCCGAGCCTGGATTTTTCTTGGCAAAAGAAAAGCTATTTATTGTCGATGAATTAAGTTAATCATGCGGAAATGCACTGGTTTATTTTTAAAGAACTATAGAATGGCTGTTGAGTGGTTCAGTGGTGAAAGACTTGGACTTGCAACCACAGGTCCACAAGGGCCCAAGTTCGAGTTTTGAGAATAGCTCCTTCATACAAATCACAATTCTCCTTCCTGGGGCTTCATTTAGATAGGATGTTAACTGGTAGTGATGCTTATTAGACAGCACTTTTATTTATGATATATGCTAGTTTGTCATATTTAACAAAAGGAAATAGTTACCTCTTTAACAAAAGTGGTTCACGAGTACGACCTATTTCATTTCAATTTCTTTGTGTCACTACACGTGCACGTGGAAATTGTTGCTGGACAAGAAAATAGAAATTCAGTGGGGCCTTTTTTTTACTGTTTTATTTATTTATTTATTGTGGTAAAACAAACTCTGTTCCTACTTCGCCCAATTTACATCAATAGAGGTTTTTTTTTTTTTTTATTTCCAGGAAGAATGTGCAAAGAATGAGAGACTTCGGGGTCAGACTTCTGTTTAAAACGCCACTGCTGCCTCTCATCTATTGTCGAAACGTCTAAGTATCAGTGCATCGCTATTGACTCTTGAGCCATGCCATAACTCTTGCAGTGCTGATCTCTTATATCAGAAGGAGAGCATTATTGCCATTGAAAATGTAGTTAAACATTTTTTTTCCCTTGATTTTCCTTTGTAGGTTATATTACTGTTCTCATTTGTACTGTACCATATTTTTTGTTTTTGTTTTTAACACTATCCGAATAAGTTTTATTAACCCACTGTCTTTTAGATAAAGATGCCGGTCTTATTCCTTGGAGGTTCTTCATACAAGGTAAGTTGACTCCATATATTATCTGCAGTAAAACCTAACAGGATCCATTTAAGAGAGGAGAAAAACCAACGGGATCTCGTCTCATTTAGTTTCTCATAGAAATGAACGCATTTTGTAAGAATTTTGAGCAGGCACACGTCCATGCTGCTTAGCTTTCCTTGCTGGAATCCAGATGCAATCGTGATGTGATGCAATCGTGATGTGATGCAATCGGTGATTTAGATTGTGTAAATGCTATTAAACATGTTTGAGGTTCCGTTTCAATTGCTCTTCGCCAACCTTTTCTTGGGGTGATTTAACAGCTCTACTGGGGCAAAAGCAACAGATATCTTGAGTTTTATACTTTCCATTCTCATGCATAAAGAATTTTGTATTCGGTATTTGTCTTGCATGAACCTGACATTATCAGTGGAAGAAGTCGATAGCAGGACTATACACGAACCTATACGGCCATACCCCTCAAAAGCATCTTAAATTTAAATTACTTTCCTAATGGCTACCGTTTATGTGAAAGCATTGAGCGGGAGAGACTCGCCAAGACTTCATTTTGTATGCTCTTAGAACATTAATGAGAGAGAGCAGCATGAGCAACAGCTGGATCACGATATCTCCTGAAATAGCTTGTAACTTCAGTATCTATCACCTGACTAGAACTTTTTTCCTTTTCTCTTTTTCTTGGCATTAAAGTGAAAACATCCCTTGTCCTATTTGTATGACAAATTATCTCCCCTGGGGCCACCAACCTTGAGAATTGGCTTATTAGGCGAGTATGATTAGGGTCAGTTTTCGGCTGTCTGGTTGTGATTTCGATAAATTCGGTTCAGTTTTTGGTTAACCGAGTCAAATCAAAACCAAACCTGAATCAAGTTTCTATATGGGTTTTGGTTCTCAGAATCGAAAATATTGGTTTTTTTTTTTATTGAAACTGAATTTATATATATAAAATAATAATGTTACGATTATTGTTTCCTTGAAAATCATTTTTGTCATGGGATTGATTTTCTATATTTCATTTGATATGTTTAAAAACTCATTCTTAGACTTTTTCATTAATTTATTTTGGAAAAGAAAATTGAAAAAAAAACCAATAAAAAAGAACTAAAATCTTCAATTGACTTGTTTTTTCAATTTAAATCAATAGTGCTCTCCTATCTTGTCTAGAGAGTTGTTTTAATTTTTTTCATAAAAGTTTTAGTTCGAGGGTGAATGATCTTTTTTAATTGAATTACTAGAAAGTAGATACTCAACCAGGATAATAGTTTTAGTGCATGTTTAACACAGTATTTTTTTAATTATTTTTTATTTAAAAAATAATTTAATATTCTTTTAGTGTTTTTGTCGGTTTCGATGTTATGATATTAAAGATAAAAAAATATAAAAAAATTATCACTTTAATTAAAAAAATATGGCATAAAATAAGATACACCGTATATATAAAAGTTGGCCTAATATATATATATATATATATACCCACCCCCACCACGAACCCCGAAAATTGAAATATAAAAGCAGACAGTCAATCATGAATCTCGTAGCGTCCTGCCTACAAGTAACCTAAGAAAAAGATGATCTGTTTCCAGAATCACATGCTTCATTTTTTTATTCCCATGGAAATTGAACTCTTTCTCAAGAATAAAAGCTTTCGGGGGCATGGGAATAAGTTCTTGACAAATTATTATCTTTGTCCCTAATGATATGTTTATGATGGCATGTTCGTTTATATCTATACTAGTTTGATTTTATGTGTTGTGTTGTTGCGCGAGATCAAGTTTTTTTTTTTTTTTTTAATGCTAGTGCAACCCATAAAAAATATATTACGGGTACTACAATCCATCATAATTTTTTTTATGTAGTACTATTTTTATCAAGTTTTTTATAATATTTTTTTCATTTCGCATTATCTTACATATTTATAATTCAAAATACCTTTTCATGGTTTACTAAGGGTTAATTTTACAAAATTAAACTATAATTGTTAAATAAAAAAACAAAAAATTACCATAAAAAAACAACATAAATGTAAAAAACAAAAATTAAAGATCTCAAAAAAAAAAAAA
>Ga0325411_1002869_pt1 | contig 19441 bp, 12 predicted proteins | sample PopdelMetagenome_13_FD_206181 | JGI IMG/M metagenome (GOLD analysis project Ga0325411, IMG submission 206181) | Populus deltoides microbial communities from Bellville, Georgia, United States - Xylem-PdIQD-R4 | ecosystem: Host-associated > Plants > Phyllosphere > Stem > Wood/Secondary xylem...
AAAATAGAGGCGGAGTGGTGGACAAATAAAAAGACTACACTGTCCTTTGTGACAGCAAAACCATTATTCTTTTTTGACAACCACGTGGCCGCCGTCCGTCTTCTAGAACTTCTTTTAACAGCTATTCTACTTTTTTATTCAAAGTTTATAGATTAAATAATATGTCGATTAAATAATAAATTCTTATAATCCTGTATTAAATAAAACACGTATTTAAAAAATTGTATTACGAATATAGAAAACACGCATAAATATAGGCACGCCTGCATTAACAAGTGTATAATATATATTTTTTAATATTAAGTATATTTAATGGTATCTTGTTAAAAAGAAAATTTATAAAATTCATGTTTTTACATAAACATGGGAATATTACATAATATTTTTTTATTTTTTAAAGATAATTACCAGATAAAATAATAAATATTAAAAAATATGTTTGCTTATGAATAATATTTAAGTTATCTTTTACTTTTTCAACTAGCAACCAACTATACGTGTGAATATTATTAAAGTTTACATATCTAGTAGTATTCTAATAGTAAGAGTTTGAGATTAAAAAGTTTATTTATTTTGTGGTTTCAAGTTCAAACCATGTGGTTATTAATATAATAGTTATTGGAACCTTATATGATCGTTAATTTCAAAATCTATAGAATTAGTTAAGATGTACGTAAGCAGACTCGAATATTTATATTAATTAAAAAAATTATTAAAATCCAAGTCTTCCTAAGTTAAATAATTGGACTGGATGGATGAAGATCTATGCTATGAATCTATATATATATACACCTAATCATTTCCGAATTTTTAATAAAAAGTAAAATCAGTTTACTGGTCAAATCATGTGACACTAACTTGGAATAAAATATATTTTAAATAATTGCCATTCTTCATCAATAGCATAATGAGATTTAAAAATGAATGAAAGCTAAGTTATCCTTTCGTTATGTAGCTTAAAAACCATTTGATATTCTATCCGAGAAATAATAATAATAATAATAATAATAATAGTTTATATATCAAATAATATATACTTCATACAACAAATAATATCGATGCTCCTTTTTTTATTCAATAATTCAAGATATTTTTGGATTATTTTGTATACTGATTAATACTATTTTTTAAAAAATAATTTAAAAATTATATATTTTTATATCACTTCGATATATTTTAAAAAATTAGTATTTTTGACACAGATTATATGCATATAAAAAATTGTATAAAAATGGTTAAAATCAACTCTAATAAAATGAAAAGAAAATCAATACAATCAAATACAAGGAAGAATAAAACTAAAATAAACTATATTTATTTTAATACACACTCAATACAATACAATAGACTGCGGTCTTACTTTAAAAAAAAGTCAAATCATCATGGCGACTCTTCAACTCCGGGCAGTGACAGTTGAGCCTCATGGCCCTAATCTAGAAGTCACAGCTCACAAGTAGTGTGTCAAGCCAGAGACCGCAACATGGACGACTAGAAACAAGAGAAGACAACATTGTTGTCATTTTCTATTATTAAGTATGTCTTTCCTAGCCCCACGTTTACTATTCGCTGGGGATTTGTTGCCATATGATAATACAAAGAATTCAATAAGGGGCATGGTGTACAAGCTACTATACATCTCAGCTTGCTTTTCTGGGGTTGCTTCAAAGAGTTTTCCAGCTTCTCTTTTATTGCTGCCTGGTAGTTGAAGTCAGTGAACCTTGAATAAGGCTCTAAAATTACTCTCAAGAAGCGTGTGATTATTTCAGTTAGAATGTTTTTGGGGATTATTTAATTTAATATTGCAGCTGGTTTTTAGTGCAGTGCTAGATTTAAGGGTCCCAGGCTTCTCAGTTGCGGCTTGGCAATTGAGAAAGGTCTCAAGGGATCTCATTTGGTGAAATCTTGAACTGGTATTTTGAATTATTTGTAAGAGGGTGTGCTTGTTTTGGAGTGACAGTTCAAGTTTTTGCTCTTTTTAAGTTTTTCTTGCTAGTACTTGAAAAGGGTCCCAAGACAGCATACAGTTCTAATCTGTTTTTGAGGGAACTACTAGTGTCTAAACTGCCTCACGTTGCCTGTCAAAACATGGCATCGATTTTTACTTGCAATATTTCACCTTATGTTGCATTAAATTCGGGAAATAAGCCTCGGTTTGGGGTGAGGGCTCAAAGTTTAGGTGGTGGTGATTCGACAGTATTGTCATCTGATGTGATTGTGGTAAATGGAACTTCTTTTGTTGGACCGAAAGAGAAGAATGGGGCTCTGATTGATGGAGGCAGTGGGGAGAAGAATGGCACTTTGATTGATGGAGGAAAAAATGGAAGTTTAAAGTCTAGAATTGAGAAAAAGTGGGTGAAAGATGCTGTTTTCAAAGATTTGGAATTATTGTGGGATGATGGCCATGGGACCAAGACTGTGAAGGATTATCTTGATGGAGCCAAGGAGATTATTAAGCCTGATGGTGGGCCACCTCGGTGGTTTTGCCCTGCTGAGTGTGGGAAACCTTTAAAAGATTCACCAGTTCTTCTGTTTTTACCTGGTAATTTTTTGCCTGTTGAGATGAACTCTCAAGTTCAAATTGAAGTATTGCAAAAAAAGGAACACTCTTGACAGATGGACCGACTTTCTAGTTGATGAGTTGCTTCCTCAAAGTTATTTTGTTCTGTAAATTTTGATTAACTATTTCATTGCTATAAAATTATGTGTTAAGGTTAGGAGATTACAGAATGATGAATTGTTTTCTGGTATTTTTTTGGTTTTTTGCAGGGCTTGATGGTGTTGGCTTGGGACTTGCTTTGCACCATAAAGCTCTTGGGAAGTAAGTTCTTTTATTTCTACCTCCATTACAAGTATTGAAGAATGAACTTGAAATATGTGCATACCTTCCTGGAAAATTTGGGTTTTCTCTGAATTCATACTTTTCAAAACATTCTTTCCTGTTGCCAGAATAATTTGCCAGTTGACAGTTCACATTAAGATGGTATAGTTTCTGCTTGTCAAAGCTGCTTGAGCTACTTATGATTTTCTGCACTCGTTATTTATAACAAAGGGATTCAACTTTTAAAGAATTGTTATGGATCTTAATCTTTCAATTTCATTGTTCTATCCCGCAATTGAATTCTTGGGGATTCTTATTTGTTCTGTCATTTTCAGTGCGGTTAAATAAATGATTTTACATTTGATTTTTGGAAAATTGCAGGGCATTTGAAGTTCGATGCCTTCATATTCCAGTGTATGATCGAACAACATTTGAAGGTATGGTCTTTCAAGGCCTCTAAATTCATCGGTCTTCCTTTCTTTTAATTATTATATAGCAATTCATTTGCATTGATAATTTAGCAAACGTTTTGAGTTGATATTTCTTATGATAACATGACCATCCATGTGAAAATAGATTGATAACTAATTGGTAAAACAAGGTTTGTTTTATACTTACTTAAAAACGTGTTTTTTTACCTTTTGATAATGCAAGGATTGCTGTATTTACTGCTTGTGTGTCTCTAATTTCCAAATGCTTATTTTCTATGATTTTGGTAACACTTACACCTATTCTAATTAAAATATTTTAAAAAATATTCTGCCTTCAATCCTATTAATAAAAGCACAGGGTAGTTCATTGGATTAAGCTTATTCGGTTTAATAAAACTCTAGATATGAAAAACACTGATTAATGGTGATTATTGAGAAAAAAGCTATTGCAGAAATATTTATATGGATCTTCGGTACACTTCTTAGAAACCTCTATGGTAAGTATCTTATTTCCATTGGAGAATGGTTACACAAAAGGAGGCTTGAGAAGATAGGTTTGCTATTCAGATCTTTGCTATCTTGGCTTCTTCACTCTTTTGCATGGATTCTTAGTGCCAGAATGAATGGCTGACTTTTTACTAATTAAGAGTTTTAATACTTGAGCCATGAAGCTCATATCCATTATCTTTTATCTGCTAAGTTACTGTGTATGAATATATTTCTGGAAATATTCATTTGTAATGGTCCTGTATGGTTCTTCAAGTCCCTTGGCAATGTGCATGTTTGCTTGCAGATGTGATCCTCATGCTTCTTCTTCTTCTTTTTTGGTGTTCGGACATGCCAAATGTGTTTCCTTTTCTCTTAAATTAAGCTTGTTACCTATCACTAACTCACCATGATGTATTGCCTGCAGGGCTGGTGAAAATTGTTGAGGAAACTGTGAGGCTTGAGCATGCTTCATCTCCAAATAAGCCTATTTATCTAGTGGGGGAGTCCTTTGGAGCATGTCTAGCACTTGCTGTTGCTGCCCGTAATCCTAAAATTGACCTCGTACTTATACTTGCTAACCCAGGTGAGTTTGCAGTATTTTGTTCTCTACATACTGCTAATAACTTTCTGATTCAAGATCTTTGGATGATAACCTAAGAGGTAGTCTGACGTCCCTAGCATTTTATTTTAGCTACATCATTTAGCAGGTCACAGCTTCCTTTACTCCCTATTTTGGAGGCCTTGCCTGATGGATTACACGATGTATTTCCCTATCTTGTTGGCTTTGTTACCGGTACAAATTCTGTAGCTTTTTTACAGTTACTTTCTGCTTCTTCTTTTTTCCTTGTTTGTTTGTCATGGAATCATTTCTTTATCTTGTTGTTTGATTGTTCTTTTTTGTGACTTCAGGTAATCCAGTAAAGATGGCAATGGCCAATATCGAATACAAGCTTCCTCCTAGACTACAATTTCAACAATTGTATCACAATCTTACTGCTTTGCTACCTTCTGTTTCTGTAAGAAACATGAACACTGCTTAGCTTTTGCACTTTTTTCCCTTTTGTTTTGTTTTGTTTTTTCTTGTCTTATTTGCACCCTTCTTCCCAGTAAGTTACTGTTATGAATAGCTAAATTAAGAAACACTTAAATATAAAGCAGTAGACTTTCCTGTATTTTATTGTGTGATATAGAAGAGAAAAATACACTTATTCAGTATTTAAGGTCATATGATATTATTTTCCTCCCTAGTCCCTAACCAAGATCAATAGTAGTCTGGATAGAAGTTATGCTCATAGTAATAGTGGGCAAGATGGTAGTGTTTATGAAAAGCTTGTTTGGGCCAATTTATAAGATTATGATAAGGAACAAAATGACAGTCAAACGTCGGTTGTGTGAAATGTCGAACTGCTTAATTGTCAGAAAGGGTTAACTGAAATAATGATCTGCATTTTGGTAATCTTATTATGTAAAAGGGTCAGATGTTGAAGTAATATCTGAGTAAGAAACAGGACACTGTCTTTAAGGGGATAAATGCATTAATAGATGAAATTTCATATTATCATTTGAAGCTATTGTATGATTAGGTAAATATATCATTTTTTTTTCATTATTAAGGGAAAGTTCTTTGTGAAATTTATTGGTTTGATTCATTTACTTGGATAGGAATGATTATTAAAACACTACAAAAATGCTCTAGATCTAACCTATTAGTTTGATATCCAAAGAAGGTTGTGTAATATCTTCGACTTGCATATAATAACTAATACTGAATCATGCCAGTCCTCTCTAATATACAAATTTTAGTTTGTGCAATGGTTATCTGTGGGTGTCTAATTCACCATGTCCTAGTAATTCCCTTCATCTTTCTGGAAGATATTAGGTAGCTGCAATATGCTTTGTTCTCTCACTTTGATCATAATAACTCTACTTATCATGTTTTACTCAGCATGTGGCAATCACATGCTAATTATTCTCACGATTTCCCACCAGTTTTCAATGATTCACCATGCTTGCTTTGGTGATCCAAGTTAATTATAGTATCATGATGCTAACATAGCTACACACGCACACACCAACAATACATTCTCCTCATGTGCCTCTGGTTTGTTTTCTGGCCAATCCTTTCTTTAGATTTATTTTGACTTCTAGTATTGTTTGTTATGTTCATTCCAGGTTTTGTCTGATATCATTCCAAAGGAGACTCTTATTTGGAGATTGAAACTGCTTAAATCCGCTGCTGCTTATGCTAATTCCCGACTTCATGCTGTAAAAGCTGAAGTGCTAGTTCTTGCCAGGTTTTTATTCTCACTACAGTTAATGCAATTCCTTTACACAATTTCTGTTCATAAGTTGTTGCCTCTCTTTTCATTGTGTATCTTATGTTATCTGAATCGTCCTTGAACATCTCTGCTAACTGTTACTGCGTCAAGATTATCACTGATAATGCTACATCTGTAATTACTGTGCTATTTTACAATTTTTTTTTTTCTATTTCAAGAGGGAAAATAGTAATTTGAGCCTTGCTTGACTTATAGAAAGCAGAGTCTCAGAACAAAATTTTCTGCAGCTCTTGTAAATATATAGAGCCTGGTATATGAAAGAGAATCAAGCATGCCGCATTTATTTTCCTTCTTGTATTTCTCTCTCTGAAGCCCATAACTAGTGGATACTATGCTTCATAAACCACTATACGAGGGCCCTTAACATATATGAACAAAGTTGCCCTTTCCCATGCGTTAGTGAAATCCTGCGGGTTCTGCACATTTATGTGCCTTGTTACCTCGAGACCCCGTGATGCCTTTGAATACTCAACAAATTATTTGCCTAGTTACCTGTAAACCCATGATGCCTTTGAATATGCTGTAATTTGCAATGAACTTCTATGTGATATTAATAACTGTAACACATCTATGATTTGCAATAAACTGTCCAAATATTTGTGTTTGGATGATGTATTTATGTCTTGTAGGATAGGAGCATTTCTGTGGTCGAGTTTTTCTTCTCGTGACTGATTCTTTTGAGATTCTATATGTGACTCACTCTCAAATTGGTTAATATTGATGGATGTTGAAGATAGTGCTGTGTTTGTATTGCAGTGGAAATGATAACTTGCTTCCTAGTAAAGATGAAGCTCGCCGTCTTAAAAGTTCATTAAAGAATTGCAAAGTTCGTTACTTCAAGGACAATGGGCATTCCATGCTAATGGTAAGTGAAAAAAAGTGGCGTATCCTTGTGTCTAAAATAAGTAGAGTAACCGTGTAGGTAAGTCTGTATCGTAAAAGGCTCTTTCAAATCAACAGGTTTCTGATCACAAAAAATTTTGGACGACTTTCTAATTGTAAATAAAACACGTTCATGTATCATCATATTAATTGACCGGTTCATTATTGGTTTGAGGATCTGTATCATCATTTTAAATGACCCTACTTTGTGTTATGTTTACCGTCTATCATGTATGCTAGATTCAATGATTCCATTGATGAGGTAGTTCTTGGAGTGAAAGCTCATACCATCATTTCCTGTAACTCCTCGACCTTGGTTTTCTGAAAAGAGGTCAATCTTGTGAAACCAGTGTTTAGAAACTTAGTACCCCACAAAAATAAACATTTATTGCATCCATAAATTGTACGTTTTGATGCTCTGTGCAGTGAAGCTTTATTTCCTTAATGCTAATTCATTTTTGGAAGACAAACATGACTTCTTCTTTTCATTTCATTTGCAGGAAGATGGTCTTAATTTGCTTACAATTATCAAAGGTACTTGCAAATACCGTCGCTCAAGGAGGCTTGATTTAGTCTCTGACTTTCTGCCACCTAGCATGTCTGAATTCAAATGTGCATTTGATGAAATGACTGGGTAAGTCAGCTAAGCAATTTGTTATATGCAGTTCTTGGATGTATGACTAACACTTTGTGCTTAGAATGATATGACATGGAGATTTGACCCTGGTCAAGCCAGAGCATTCATTGTTATTCATACATGGTCCAGGCTTCTAAATAATATAGTGAAAATTTTTACTTACATTTCCCAATCTTTTCTGTCTATCCATTAGCCATTTACTCTCCATTTCTTCATCTTCTTTCCCTTTCGTTTTCTTTTCTGCTGGTGGGATTTCACAACAAGAGAAACAACCCGGCCATCAATAACCCCTCCCATCCCAAGTGTAAGCCTGGTGTGTCTGGTTGATAGTGGCATTCTCTCCTCTCTTTCCTCTTAATCTTCTCATTAGAAATTCCCATTAAACATTGGTGCATACTAGCACAGAGCTGTTAATGTTGATAAATTGCTGCTTTATTCTGTTATTTCACATTAAGTTTAAGCGACAAAAAATGACAATAAAATTCTCTTGTAGTTCCAGCAACCAGACAAACGATGTCCTCTCTTCATGAGCAGACAACAACCCTAAAGTTGTTAGAAAATATACCACATATGTTGCATGATTTATGAATTATATGAATTAAGCTGACTGGAAAGGAGCTTGTTCTAAATCCTAGGCTTAGTTCTCACAGTTTGGGCTTCCCTGCAGACCAGCCTGAACAACTTTTTTTATGTTGCATCTCACGCCCTAAAAGTTTGTCTAGGTGTGGCTCAAGCTGATCGTATTATAATCATGTGATTTCCAGGTTGTTCCGCTTAGCTACTTGCTCAGCTCTGTTCTCCACTCTGGATGATGGCAAGATAGTGAAAGGTCTTGCTGGGGTTCCAGATGAAGGTCCTGTCTTATTTATTGGCTACCACATGCTGATGGGACTTGAAATTTATTCTCTTGTAGATGAATTCTTGAGAGAGAAGAATATTATGGTTCGTGGCATAGCGCACCCTGACCTATTTTCAGAGATTATGGAGGGTTCATCTACTGAATTCTCTGTATCTGATTGGATGAAAGTAATGGGTGCGGTACCTGTCACAGGAAGCAATCTTTTCAAATTACTTTCAAAAAAATCGCATGTGCTTCTTTATCCTGGAGGTCAACGAGAGGCTCTGCATTACAAGGTATGCCAACTGTTGAGTTCCTTGCTTTCATTTCAACAAGTTCTTTTTAAAATCTAAAAATCATACATTCTAGAAGTTTCGTAATTTTGTATGGTGAATATCTTCTCCATTTCAATTTTTAAAACAAGTAATAACATGAAGATGTAGTGTCAGTTTTGGGAACCATCTAAAATATTTACAGTCTAAATGTGTAAGTACTCTTTGCCCAAATCACAATGGCTTCCACCTGGTCAGCACTGCCTAGACCTCTGACCACCTTCAAAGGCACTACCTAAGCCACCTCCATACCTTTCTCTGGAATACTGTGAAATTGGACAACTCTGAACCTTCCTCCTGTGCGAAGACATCACACGCATCAAAACACAATGCCTTATTTGGTCTTTTTAAATATTGCGTTATATTTTCCCAAATGTTTGTGACATCCTTAGTCTCGTGCTTCTTTAATTTGCAGGGTGAAGCATACAAGTTAATTTGGCCTGATCAGCCTGAATTTGTGAGAATGGCAGCAAGGTTTGGGGCCACGATTGTACCCTTTGGAACTGTAGGAGAAGATGATATAGCAGAAGTAAGCTTTGGATTTTATTTACATCAGTTTCTTATATATATATATATATATATATATATATTAGTCCACAAGCCTTCTTTTGGGTTGAAACATTTTTATCAGTTCAGTACATGACATTGCAAAATCTTTCAATATACGCGTCTTTCTATATTCAAATTATTGTTGGGGAAGGAATAAATAACTGGTTTAGCTATCTTTATTTTCATAGCAGTGTTACTTTCACAATATCTGTTTCTCTAAGATCTCCCTCTACTCCTGATGAACCATTTAGTTTCCTCTCCCCATGAAACCCTATAAAATATTGTTTTCTTTCTTTTCCAGACTTGGCTTTGAAATATATGGTCATCATGAAAAGATTTCCTTTTTCTGTGTTGCAGTTGGCTCTAGATTACCATGACTTGATGAAAATCCCGATACTTAATGACTTCGCCAAAGACCTTATGAGCAAAAGTTCTAGAGTGAGGTGATTAACATTTTCCTTGTAAATCATGCAATGATAGTTACTTCCTTGTAATTGAAAGTAGCCTAAGGTGCTGCTGTTTTTTCATTGCTTCCGCGCTGACTATGATCTGAATCTGATCACAGGGACGAAAGTAAAGGGGAGGTAGCCAGTACAGATTTATTCATCCCTGGGCTTTTACCTAAGATACCTGGCCGCTTTTATTTTCTGTTCGGGAAGCCCATAAAAACGAAGGGAATGAAAGAGATGCTGGAAGACAAAGAAAATGCAAAACAATTGTACTTGCATGTAAAATCTGAAGTCCAAAACAGTATCGCCTACTTGTTGAAGAAGCGAGAAGAGGATCCCTATAGGAGTATCATTGACAGAACAATATATCGTGCATTCTATTCTCCTTTGCCTGAAGTTCCAGCATTTGACCCTTAGAAAATATAAAGACAAGGCACTTGGCAGACTTGAAATTGTTACCGCCATCTATGCTTTAAGCTGATTTATGTATAGAAACAAGTGCAAGTGTGAAGCATATGGTGCTCTTTTCCAGGTTCTGATAGTTGACAAATAGCAGAAGGAAACAAAAAGGGGGGGTAATAAAGCAAGATTTAGTTTTTATTGTTTACTCAGTATTGCAGTCTCAGACATTCTTTGTGCAGAATTGGTAGACTGTAATGTAACATAGAAAATGTCAATCGATTCTCTCTCTTTGCAGATACACTACATTCCGTTACATTCTATGAAACTTTACATCACTGTCCATACCAGTTTTATGGATGGAATCAATGACATAAAGGGTGAGCAATGACAAATTTTCATTTCTAACTATCCAGATTGTGTTTATGTGATGTTGGTGGCATTCAGACTACTGACAGTAGCTGATGAAAAAACGATGATACTGTGACAATTTAGAGATTTTAGAGACAAAATTGGACAATCTGCACTGACGAGGTGATCATTTTCTTAACACTTGTCTTGTGATTCTCGTTACCTGGTACAGCATCACCTAAAATGATATTAAAGAAAGACCATTCAGTTCTTTATGATTTGCAACTCTTAACAAATTAAACTTACCCACAGAGTCAGCCATGGCAGGTTCCCATTTAAACTCATTGGTTGGTGGTGCAAACAATGGTTTCGTGTTTTTCTCTGTTTCACGTGAAAAAAGTTTCGAAGTTAAACAAACTATGTTCTTTCATGCGCATGCGGAAATCATCATAAAATCTAAGCAGGGGGGGGCAGTTATATATTGAATTGTTGGGGAATATTATTATTTTAAAAAAAATTATTTTTACATGAAAATAATTTAAAAATATAAAAATAAATATTTTTTTATGAAACGTTTAACGCAATTCCAAATGTCTCTTGTCAACTGCGAAAGCAAATGTTCCTGCATTATGCTTTCACAAGCAAACGTGCATGTCAGGAAGACATTAGTTGGAAAGCTAGCATTCTCTTTTTACAAGAGTATGTGCAATTGTGCAGTGGTGTGATAAAATTTGATTTTTAAAATATTTTTTTATTTAAAAATATATTAAAATAATATATTTTTTTAACTTTTAAACTTTATTTTTTTATATCAGCACATCAAAATTTAACAAACTAATTTAGAAAAAAATAAATAAAATTTTTAAAAACACGTTTTTCCACACTCCCAGAATAATGACGAGGGAATAGCAATTTTCAGCGGAGTCGAAGAATGAACCTCCTACTTTTCCTTGTTGCGTAGATCTTCAGAATTCTGCACAAGTTGGAGAAAATGAAGAAGACAAGTTTGTCTGAAATTGAAACTAGAGCAGGACTTCAATGGTCTTGCGAGTATTGGAGGTCGCAGTCCAGGATGAGCAGAATGCGATTCTTCAGACTTTTATTTAGCGGTAAAGGTGAAGAGGCCTGAGGGGGTGGGGATTCCTGTTGTGGAGCATGGACATTTTTAATATCGTGGTGTTCATTGTTATTCCATATGTCCAGAAAACATGGTGAAAAACCAAAGTTGGAGGAGAAGCTTTCTGTGATGCGGCCTGCAGGGAAAACTAGGAAGGCATAAAACGTGAAGGGCTTGATCGAATCCTTCACGGGATGCTTTTCTCACACAAAAAAACATAAAAGTTTGAATAATTTTGTTAAAAAACTATTCTGGAAATAACCTACCATTGGTATTCAGCCAATCTATGTTGAAAAGAAAAGAAAACCCTGAATTTTTTGAAGAATTCATATACGTTAGAGATCCCCAGAATCTCCTGCATCACTTTGTTCAGTCCCGTCAATAATTAGTAAAGGAAAACATTGGAGGCTTCTAGCTGTAGCTCCTGTGCCTCAGTTTCAATTTCGTTCAAGTTGTGGATATTGCCATTTTTAGGGTAGAATCCAGACATCCCAAGTCTCTGTCTCACCAGAAGTCTGTTCTTTCCTCTTTCTTGGTTGCTGATTAAAATGGTTTGCAATTATATATTTCACAGGTAGGCAAAGCAAAAGTGATTCTCTTAACCTTTTTCTTTCTCCTTTATTCTTGTTTGGGGACACCATATATTCTGCAATCTTCGTCCTCAAGGAGCACCCTCCTATCAAAACAACTTTTCCCATGAGAAAGCATCGGAGTTCACTCTCATGAAATGCTTAGAATATGATTCTGCAGCAAGTTTCTTGGTGGATTGAACTTTAAGGGAATCTCAAAGTGCAAAGAAAAAGACAGCATAGGATCCTCTTACTCATTGTACAGGTGAACCTTACATCATTCATTTGAAGAGGAGAGCCCAGATTTTCTATAAAAGAAGAAGTTCTAACACCCTTCATATGCAAGAAAAGGAATCCAAGTGCTTGAGCTTAGAGTCTTTTAAGGGAAGAAGTTCCTACACAAAGCTGAGTGATGGCCGGGATTGGTTACTCATATAGGGGCTACTCCAGCTATGATCCACCCAGCTCTGATGATTATGGTAGCAAAACAGGCTATGTTCCTGATCATGTGTGCCGACCAGTCATCATTGATGCTGATGGGAGGAAAAGGCCTATAATTTCTTACCGTGTTGATCAAAATGCAGATCACTATGTTACAAAAACTGAGACGTATTATCAACGGCATGTTCATCCACCTATGGAGTATGAAGACAAGGAGGTCCCTCGCTGGTCAGAGGAATATCGTGGAGCTGAGAATAAGTTCCGTAGGCCTCTGGCTTCAGCTGATGGTCGCCCTCAAAAAGTAGAGGAATTCATCACCAAAGTGCAAATTGAGGCTAGCCAACCCAAGGAATATGCTCCTTGGGATGCTTCATATCGGCGCCAGACCCCAAAAGCCACAGGCTATGATGGCTACACTGATGGCTACGATGAGCGCAATGGTTTCAGCAACAAAGACTTGCTCAAGCCCAGTGGTAATGCACATCGAAATGACAACAACTATGATGATTATTACCGCAAACAAGGTAGCAACATGGAACCAACCATGAACACCAGTGATGGGTGGGCAAGGCCGAGTCATTCAACATGGGCTGCACCACCCAATGCTCCCCTCTCTGGAGCAACAAATGATATCAGTGCAGCTGTGGGATTACTGAGAGAAGTTGCAAAACCTTCTGTCTCTACTTCTCCACCATCCCGGTATAGAGAACCAACCTATGCAAAAACCATTGACAGCACGGAAGCTGCAAGGCGATATGGCAACTTTAATTTTTCATCCAGGCCATATGCAAGAGATGATAGTTACACATCAACCATTGACAGCAGAGAGGCTGCAAGGAAATATAGAGGCTCAGCAGTGTGAAATCCAAATCCAGAATGATTAACTATGTCTATGAGCAATTGGTCAGGCCATCTACAGCTTCCTGAGATGACTTCACAAGTTTCTTGGGGCTGCAGGCTTATTATCCACTCTACAAGTACTTACTTTATCTTCCATTTACCAAGTATACCTATCTGGTGTTGCAGTCAAGTTGTCCTATATATGTGTTTGATGTCTCCTATATCACTACTTCAATAAGGCTTCTCTCTAAGCATTTGCAATATATTAATGTACAATTTCCTGTTCTATTTAGAGTGTTTTTCACTGATTTCTTCTGAATCTACAAACATTGTTTTGCTGGAAAACATGTAACAAAAGACTATCGAATTACTCTTCGCAGCTTCAAGCATTATCAGTCTTCTGTAAAAAAATAACCCAGAAAAAACCCGATTACTTTGGGTTGTTGCTTGCTGAAGGGACACTTCACGTTGTTGCAGAGTGCTAAAGTGCAGAGCAGTTAACTGCCTTGAGCTTTGGTGGCGCGGCCGAACCTAATTAGAAAGAACAAGAAAACAAAAAAAAAAAAAGGAAAAGGGCAGAAACAAGAACCCTACACGCCTGTCATTTCTCAGTTATTATCCTCTCCATATATCTGCTAGTAAAAAAAGATTGGAATGGCTTAAATATGCCTGTAACCGGCCCCAAGCAGAAAATGAAGACTGAATCTAAAGCATATAGGAAAATAAAGCTAAAAACCCAAAATTAAACACAGAAAAATAGCAAAACTTGATAAACAGCATCCATCGAGCTTCATTTGAAGGTCTTACCGACCTCAACCGTCATAGCAGGCTGTCTTGATAAAAAAAAATCATGACTATATCCGTTTGAACATGTACATTTGATTTATAAAACTTGTTTGATAAGGTTTTCACGTAGTACAGTTGCAAGAAATCTTTATCCAGGTGTACAGAACCTCTTGCATCATTTGCTTAGGTGGGAGCATAACTAGATAATTAATTACCTTTAGAAAAAGCAAATCGCATATACTCTTTGCCTTCCTCATCCATCTTCTTCTTTACCTTTCACTGTTATTGACCATTCAATCGCTCGAATTCTTAATTTCTGCGTCTCCAGCAACAGTTTGCTGCCTTCCATGACTCAACAAGTTTTCCTCTTTTCAAAGAAATACTAACCATTTAGATTCTCACTACCCCCGTGCCTGCGCTCCACTGTAGCTCGGATATTTCTTTTTCTTTTTCTTTTGTCAATTTTTTTTTTAAAAAAAGGCAAATGTATTAATTATGAATAGAAAAGATGATGAGTGCATTTAATAAAATAATTTTAAAATTATATGTGTTAAAAAAGTTTCTTATGTTTGAGCCGATTAAATTGATTTTTTAATTAAATGATATCTTAAATATAATATTATTTATTATATCATGATTAATCTTGATTAAACTTAAATGAAAAAAAAATAAACAACCATGAAAGACATAACAAAAAAGGACTTGCTAGTATGTATTAAAAAAAGAAGTAGTAATGATAAAAATTTAAATGAGCAGAGAAAATAAATAATATGAGGCCTTAAAAAAAAACTCAATAGTGTGGGCAATATAGGCCCGCTTCTGGCCCAAAATATTGGGCAGCCACTTTCAAGGATTATGTCAAAGTGTAATTATAATTATTTTTTAAAGTATATTTTATACTAAAATATATTAAAATGATAATTTTTTTTATTTTTTAAAATTATTTTTTAAATTAGTATTCAAAACATATAAAAAAATTAATTTTTAACAAAAAAATAAATTAAATTTTTATAAAACATAATTTGCACCGTATTTTTAAAAAATATCTAAAAAAATACAAGCCATACGAGTCTCTTGCGCTTTTGATTTTAAAAAAAAAAATCTAACGAACAAAGCAAGACTCAAAAAGGCATTTGTGATCAAATATTTTTTAAAATAATAGTATTAATGATTGTAAATAAAAAAGAGAATGATCCTATTAAAAAAAATTGAAAATTCAACAGTACCTCATAATTTTCTTTATTTGAACGGGCCCGTGAGTAAAATGTAGGGGAAAAAAGAACAAAATAAATCAAGCATGAAAGAGGTCTGACTTGTGTGTTAGGCTTCTTCTTTTTTTTTTTTTTTACCAGGATGAATAATATGTTATCCGCAAATAAATTGAAAACAATATATACAATATTTTGTTTGTTGGTCATGAATTCATGACCCTATGATTACCAAAAATCAAAGGAGGGAGTATTTTATCCCAAAAAAATCACTTCTCAATTCATTTGTTTTATCTAAAAAAATACCTAAAAGACAACCTATAGATCCTAATAAACTCATCTATACCATAAAAAAAACCCTAAAATTGATTAAAAAAACTCGAATCCCAAAAACTTTCTTCCCTGTATTTACTTTTATAGGCAAGGTTAGAGAAAAAAACAGGTAAAATTAGAACAAAAACACTAATATAAAACTTTTTTTATTGAATAGAACTTATTAACAACATGATAGATTATTTTCGTGGCAGAAATTGGCACTAGTAATGACTTTCTTCAACTAGAATTGACAATTCTTTCTTTTTTCTCTCAAATCAAGTGATTAAAAAATAAACAAAATAAAATTTTAGACCAAAAATAAATTTTTGAAAACCAAATCAACTGTAAATGTATTAGTTAGAAAGTATATAAAGATAAAAGTTACCTCTTCACGTCACTATATACACTCACAAATCATCAACAATAATCTTTTTATTATTTTAGCTATCAAACTCTCTTCTTTGTGATTTAAACCTTTACACAAAACCACTACCTCTTTTAAATTTCAAAACAAAATACCAAATAACTTGTAAACCACCATCTCTTTTAGACTTCAAAACAACATACCAAATAACTTGCAAACTAAATTAATTGGCACTAACATAACATTTATTTTATTAAACTTTTATTAATACATATGTAAGTGCATCCTTCATCGACGACGACGATAACAACAACAATAATAATAATAATACAAGTATTTAATAATTTGATTTTCATAATATTATTTTAGATTTGAATTAAAAAGAAATCATGGACAAGGAATTTCTCACTGATCTTGGTATGAATAATATTAATATCATAATTATTAAACTCAATTGGGAACAACAGATTAATTTAGTAACCCGCCAACTTGAAACTTGGTTTGGCCAAAATTGAATTTTCTTTTCAAATAAAATGGATTTGGATGACCCGGTAGATCAATCTGCAACTCGGTTGATCAGGTTGAACTCGAATAAGATCCAATTATGTCAAAAATTGATCCAATGATCTATAGGTTGCAACTTCGAAGCTTAGTCATGAGTAGAGTTAGTTTTTGTGTTTTATAAGTATAATATATTTAAATATTTTTTTTTAAAATGTGGCAACTATCTTGTAATGTTTAAAAATAATAATATTTAATAAATGTTATGTTTCGATAAGGTGATAATATATTATTTTGTCAAGTTTTTTTTAAATGGAGTTAGTTGACAAGATATTTAACTTAGGGTACTAAAATTTAAAAAAAAATACATAGTGGCTTTCTTGGAAACATTCAAGTTGTTTTACCTCATTTTGAAGTTATTGCAAGACTCGTGTATTCAATTTTAATGGCCGATTTCTATCCCTTGCCAGTGACTTTACAGTTGCCTGTTTTGACACCAGAGCTGATCTCATACTGTAGGTGATACGAATCTATCTGTGTATAAATCATTTATCAATTAAACAGATAATCGGCCTCATAGTCAGGCTGCTGTGCATCTTGTGGGCAGATATACTGTTATTATTGTTCGTCATGGATACGTTTGATCTTTAAGCGCTCTTACTGGGATAGTTTTCTAGACTGGCATCAAATTAGAAGAAAATTCTGTTGTAACTCTACAGACATTTTTCCTTCAGACAAAAAAAAAGAATTATTACCATATAATTTATCGCGATTGTTATATACTTGATGGTGGACGAATTGGTCGCCTCCATATCCTGTACCTGTTTCTGACTTGACTTTTCGATTTCTCTAGCTTGTGCATCATATTCCTCCCTTTACTGTTTTTGAAACCAGAAAACTGTCAAGTTGAAGGCGTAAAAGGGGCATGTGTGTTATTATATCAATACTTGTTTAGTTGTCAGTAATTTTCAATGGATTTTCTGCAGCTGTGAACCTGTGCTCTAATAATGGCTAAATATGATAGCAGATACAAGAAAGTTTTGAGAAATTGGTATCTATAGCGCAGAAGAGGAGAATGATACAGAATCTGAAACTGTGATACTGGAAATACTGTAAAAACCAATCCAATGGACCGGACACTGTTCTAGTTGCAGACCGTCAGTTCCAAAGAAGTTTCTTGGGGCATGTAAGCGTTGATTTCAGATGCCCGTTGACATGTGCTAAAGGTTTGGATTACATTGTTCCAGGATTGATTCCATGTTTCTTGGTGGAGTTACTGTTCCTATATCATATCCTTAGATTGTAAGTTATCTCAGAAAGCAGACTACAATTAGGCAAGGAAAAGGTGTCAAGAACTAGTTTAGCAAAGGTGAATGTGCGTTACATGCTTCTCTATTTAGCCACACGCATGCGCATCCTGCAAAGTTCGCAGATTGGATTAACCAATGAATCCTTGATTCTCTTACCACAACGAAGGTGGATCGTATGATGTCGAACTGGGGTTGGATTTCAATTTGTTGATGCCTGAACATGTAATAAGCCCTGGCTTCAAGCTGTTGCCATTGGCCTCCAGAAAGCAGAGATTGAAACAGATTAGGTGAATTTAGTTTGGCACAGACTATAAAGTGATGCTTACTTTCAAATAAGTTATTGAACAACTGACCAATAATTCCTGGATGCTGCAATATTTTAGGGTATCTTCAACATTCCTTTTTCTAGAAGAAAGCTACAGAGGCCCAGATCCAACAGACTTTAATGACCCAACTCTGCTATTACATCTATTCTTTAGCATTCTGATTGGAAGATCATGCAAATGGCATGATAAAAGCAAACTGAATCATATTTGCACCATGGAGAGCTTTTGCATGCTTATCCTTAACGTAAATGAAAGGGCAAAAGCAAGCCCTATAAATAGCAATGGTGCCAGAATGCCTCCTTATAAGCGAGCTTAGTAGAGAACTTGAGTACGCACTTGAAGATGGTGAAACTGTCTACTCTCTGTTTCCTGTTTGTCCTCTTCCTTGCCTCTGGTAATGGCCTATTCTTCATATCTTGTATGATCTTGATTACTGGTATTTCTTACATAGAAGTGTCGAGCTTGTTTATCTCTAACATCGCGATATCATCAATGAGGAGATCTAAACTTGTTCTGTACTCTTTACTGATGACTCCCATTATCATCTCAAGATTATGGTAAAACATTAATGGCATTGAAGCTTGACTCTTACCATTAACCGATAGAAGCGATCACTCTTTTCTTTTCCTTGTGTGTAAATTAAACACATAAAAAGGTAAGTTGACTTATGCAGATCATTTGATGGATGATGGCTCTATAATTTATTTATATTTTTGTCTTACAGATGAGAAACTAGTTCTCAAGGTAGGAGCAAGAGACTGCCACAAAGTATGGACCTGCAAAGGTCAAAATCGTTGCTGGGAAGACTGTAAGAACCGATATAGCGGAACGGGCCTCTGCGATTTGTACACAGCACCACCTGTTCCAAAGCAATGCTTCTGTGCATATAAATGCTAGTCTTAGTTTGAAGCATCGTGTAGTAAGCTAAACAAGACTTGAATGAATAAATGACAACCTTTCTAAGTTATCATGAAATGTATTTCCTAGATATCTGGAGTTCAGACCTCCTTTGAATATACTATACTAGCTCTTTGAACTGTGTTCTACCGTGGGTTATATATTTGAATTTTAAAAAAATAGATATATTGGTTATTTCGATGTGTTTTCCCCCATGAAAAAAATTTAATATGTGAATCAAAATATTATACAA
>Ga0325411_1002870_pt1 | contig 19436 bp, 14 predicted proteins | sample PopdelMetagenome_13_FD_206181 | JGI IMG/M metagenome (GOLD analysis project Ga0325411, IMG submission 206181) | Populus deltoides microbial communities from Bellville, Georgia, United States - Xylem-PdIQD-R4 | ecosystem: Host-associated > Plants > Phyllosphere > Stem > Wood/Secondary xylem...
TATTATCTCATCTTAGAAACATCAGTCAGAGATATGTGAAAGGCTTCTGACCAGCACAACTGACTCAAACAAGTAGCTTTAGGGTTCCTCCACCGGTAACTATTGTTGGAAATTTAAAAAAAAAATTTGGTTAATAGGTATAATTTAGTTTAATTTAAAAGTAGGGTAAATTAAGATTTTGTTGGAAATTATTCTGGAATAAAAATACTATAACATGAAACGTTAATTTGTTTAAAATAAATTATAAATAAATAAAAAATTAATTTCAAAAAACTCTTAATTGAAATATTTTGCAAACCTAAAAATCTTAATCCCAAATTAAAATATTACAAAATTTTATTATAGTTTATATAATTAAAAGTTAAAGAGTTAAAATTAAACATGTAGAGCACCAAAGTTTTTATAAAAAAAAGACCCTAAGTTAAGTGTATTTTAAACTTAAGCCATATGGGCAGGCTTACTCTACTCGACATGGTATCTTCTTTTCTTTTCCTTTGTTTTTTTTTATTTTTAGTTTCCATTACCTCTTGATTAGTTTTTACTCTATTGTTTTTTATGTTCTAGAGCTTAGGTTGTAATATTTTGTAGAGAGATATTAAATATAATTTTTTTTAAGTTTGTGGACATTGATTAGGAGTGGAACTGATTAAGGTGATATTATTGGAATCCTCGAAGGTTATTACATTCATTCTGTTTGCACCCAGAGATGAACAATCAAGTTATAAGAGTAAATGATATAACTATTCACAACAACATAATCTGCATCTTTTATACAATTTAAGTGCTTCAACAAATGTACTTAACATTTTGTTTAATAAATTTTATATGCATCTCCTTGTGCATGCTTTATCTATAACGCTCTAGTTTTAATTTTTAAATTTATAAATTTATTACGTCATTTTATGTTTACGCTAGAACATATATACATAACTTGGTCAAACTGTTTTATATTGAACTAATCTTTATAAACTTAAATCAACTATTAGTAATTTATCTATAATATGTTGAGTAATATGCTAAGTTTACACAACTAATTAATACAATTAAAGTTCTTTAATTTTTATATTCATGCAAAATTACATCTAGTTAAACTAAACATTAATATACAAAAACAACAATTATTTTCCAATACATTCAAGAAATTATGGTCAGCCCTCTCGTTAAAGGGCTTATGAAACACCTCCAATTGCTCAAATTTCAAGCTCTCCAAAACCTTACTTGGAACCCCATGATTCAACAACTTGAAAGAAACCCTATTGGGATGCAACTTCAGCCACATATTTTATGAAATTATCTCTCTCTAAATGTCTAAAATTTAAGTGATTCATATTGTTAAGAGGCAACTCATATTTTTCCTTCACATTGAAAAGTTGCTTCTAATCTCTTACTTCTACTCAAGTGTGTTTAAAAACGATTTTGTAAGTCTTTTGAAATGGTGTTGGGAAATTTGTTTAAAACATGGTTAATGGACACATTTAAGGTCAAATTAAAGATAGGATTCATTTATTTTTTGGGTTAAAACTTTATTAGAATTAAATATCTAAAATAAACTTTTTAACATGGAACATTAACATGATTTAAACAAATCATGGGTTAATAAGAAATTGATCTAAAAAAAACCTTGGTTATCATGTTTTGAACAAATCCTTAACCCTCTAAAAGCTTTATCCCACATAGAAAATAAACAAGCTTTTCTATGTGGTTTATTTAGTGGGAATGCGAAAAGTTAAAATTAGATCCAAAGAAAAACCAAGGTTTTAGAGGGAAGAGGACCTAAGCAAAGTAGATTTTAGGCTTAAACCCCCGTGCACGGCCTGACCCAACTCATGCTCGAGCTTCGGGTCGGTCCTAGGCCTAGGTCTGTAAAATAATTTTTTAGGTTACAAAAGATTAGTTTTTGCCAACTTAACTTTGGGCTTGGGTTTGATGCAAGAGAAATTATTTTCTTCAACTCATTATCTTATTTAACTCATGGATTAAGTTTGATTAGCTTCTTCAGTTTTTTTCAAAATTGACTATTCATAACCTAAACATTTTTTATAGCTTTTTAAAACAAAAATTGATAGGTTTAATTCTAATTTTATAAAGGGTAATCAAATCTGATAATGGAGGGATTTCTATTAGGTTTGGTTGTTACAATTTTCTATAGAGGTGGAAGAAAAATGTTTCTGGTTCATTTTCTACACAAATTATGCATATTGTTTTACACTCTCCTTCAGTTAAGTTTTCATTTAGCTCCTTTCTTTTTAAGCTATAACTTTTCCCTTTATTTACCTCTTAATTTAAAGAATAGATTCAGTCTTTGTAAAGTGATTTCTAAGTTTTATTTTCTTAGTTTGTTAAACCTTGTTTAAGTGTGCAACTAAATAAGAAGTTATTGGTATTTTGTGATATTTATTGAAGTTAGTTCTTTTACCCTTACTAAAAAACAATAAAATCTTAAGGATAAAGGATCGATCCTTAACAACAAAAAAACTTTAGCTTGATCAAATTCTAAAAGCCTTACATGCCTTTACTTTAAGTATATGTTTTAGTATGCATGCTAGGAATTAGTTTCAATCTTTTATGCATGATTTAATATTTTACTAGTCTTATGTGATAATTTCAAGTTACAACAATTCTATACTTTATCATGCTTATAAACTAACCATTTTATACTCTTTTATTAGTCTTCTAATAATTTTGGATAATAAATGGAACACATTTATGTCCATTGTTAATTAGTCAAATTGATTCACATCTAGCTACACTGAGGCACAAGAAAATCGATTATGATCTACACTTAACCAATATTAATTTGTGACTCCAAACTCACCGAGTAATTACTCAGATATTGTTCGTGCTTAGAGCCTACAACTTTTATTGGAGTTTTTTAATTTCTTTATGAATTGAAATCTCCTTCATGGTCAGGTAATCTTCCAACCGCAACTGATCACTTTCTAATTAATTGATATAAAACTAATGAAATTAGTCTTCAACTAGTTCACTTCTCGTGATATGCTACAAAAAATCTTTGAATGTAAAAAAAAAGAATATTCAATCATTTTCTCTTTTTCGTCATTTTCTAGCAACTTTATCTTTCCTCTCTCTAACTCGGAAACTAAAAAATGAATAAAAATAAACTTTTTGACTAAAATAAAAATTGTCACAAATTTAGAGTGAGTCATGTATTTTTTTCGTGTAATTAGAATGAATGACCTATTTAACTCCTTCTCTCCAAATCTTAGGTATCTATCTTTTAACCTCTCTTCTTTCTTGGACCCAAAATCTATATGCAGAAACATAAAAGTGGATCCTTTGCAGTTTGGTTTGTTTCCTTAACTAGGAGTCTAGTTGAAGTTAAAACACATTAAATTAAGGCTAGAGTTTAAGAAATTACTAAATTTATTTAGCATTTTTTCATTTCAATTTAAATTATCATATATATATTTGAACTGATGAGAGACTTCAAGAATTTATTATCCAGAGTTGAAAAGGTAACCATGAAACTTTAGGGTCATATTGCAAAAGGTTTAAAAATGGTGTTGAGGAAATGAAAAAGTTATTTAGTGATGGAGTCCAATAGATTAGAATGAGTTACAATCCATTATGTCCTAAACTAGATAAGACTATTTGGTTCCACGACTATAAAATTAGAACAAGCAATGAAAACACCGACACAAAATATTATGTCGCAGTTTACCGATGGAAAATTTCCAACGAGGATTTTAAGAGGAATTAAAACTCGACAGTTTTCTCTTTTCTCCATTTCATCTTTTTCTTTCAATTCAAATTACAGCAACCCTATCTCTCCCTTAAAAATTCTGGTAGCCCCCTTTCTACAAATTCAGCCACCACATACAACCTATTAGCGTCAACACAACATCTCTTCAAAAGCCTAAGTTTCCCTCTCTTAGTTCTTTTTTTTGACAAGTTTCACTCTACTAAGTAAGAAAACCCACTCATTTATGTTTTAAGTTTATTTATTAAAAAAATTTGTAGTATTTGTGATTTACTTGTATATTTAAGTGTTTTGCTTATTTTATAATGATAGTTTTATAGTATTAATGTATGATTTGTATTTTAAGGTTTGTTTGGGATTTGAGGGAAAATTATTTAATTTGCCACTTGATGAAACTAAGTATGATTTTGTAATTTAGATGTGTTAAAATTGAAGAAATGATGGGTGATTTAATGGGTATTAATTATTTTTGTGTCAATTTTATGGTTTAGTTAAAAATTTAGAAAAATTTGAATTTGTGTGGAATTGATATCAACTAGGGTTAAAGTATATTTCAACTTATGAGGTATATGATAGCTATTGGATTATGAATTATATTTTTCTAAATTGGAGGAATTGAGTTAATTTGGAATTAAAGAAATAATGGGTTATTAAGTTATTAGTTGATTAATTGTATAGCTTAATTGTGATTCAAATTTAATAAATAATTGAATTTGTGTTTAATAGTATGTTTAAATTTTTAAATTGTGTTTATTGTTTGATAATACGTATCAATTTGAAGCAAATGGATAGCAAAATGAAAGAAAAGGAAGCTTTCTATTTTGTAAAGTCGTGTATAAGGGTCTGTTTGTTTCTACGTTTTAAAAGCGCTTTTCACAAAATTTGAAAATTTTTTATTTTTTTATTAACTTCAAATTAATATTATTTTAGTGTTTTCAAATCATTTTGATGTGCTGATGTCAAAAATAATTTTTAAAAAATAAAAAAACATCATTTGCATGTATTTTAATATGAAAAACTATTTGAAAAGCAACCGCAACCACACTGCCAAACAAACTCTAAGAAAAAGTGCAAGGTATTTTAAATCTCTATAAATTTATGTTTTCTTTAAATGTGTACCGTGGTTGTAATCAGAAAAGTCATACATGTCTAATTTAGTTTTTACATCTTTCAAGATTAGACGAGATATCTACTCTAAAATCTTGATCGATCTTATATGCTTAGATTATGTGAGTTGCTTCATTTAATTACTTATAAATTTGAATTTTATTTCTTTGATGTCCCTATATGTTTGTCTAATAAGAAACCAATACAAATATGTCTAATGTTGAATTTTGGAAGCTTGACAACACAAAGTTAAAGAATCAACAAAAAAAAAAAAAGATTGTGGTTTATACTCAACTACTACCATCTATGAACGAGGATAAGATGGAGACAAAAAAAATATATAAGCTAGTGGTGGTGAGATCATATGATTAGTAAGGTGAAGAAAATGAATTACGGAGATTTATCAGTTGTGGGAGCAAAGAAATTTTCTTATATTCTGTTGAGGATGTTCTATTTATCAGGTTAAGCAAATGTGATCATTATTGTAAATAAGACATTTTGATTAATTAGATTTATTGTTAGATTATTACTTTTGTTAACCATTATAATCATATTCCCCATATGCTAAGTTTTATTATTACAAAACAATTTTTGCTGAGCATAATATGAAGTTTAATTGGAGAATTGTTGTAGGAACAATACTAGGATTATATTGGATGTCCAAATAATATTAGGGACGATAAAATTAGATGTGTGAAGAATTTTTATTGGTTTTTTGATATTTAGAGATTATTTTTTTTTGTTGTTGTTGTTGTTGTGGTTATGAGTTTAATATAAGTAATTATTGATTTAAGGATCATAATAAATAAAACAATAAAAATAAAAAAATTGAAAACACCAATGAAGATGTCAGCGGATTATTCTTTTTAATGTAAATAAAATATTTCATCAGTAATTCTATCGGTATTAAAAATTACCGGCGGAATAAAAACTTCAATAAGCAAGTTTTCAACATCAATATTCCATCTAATTCCAACATAATTTTCCCTAAATACTGACAGCATATTCCGTCACCATTGTTGAATTTTCTAGTAGTGTAAAGTCCCACTATGATGCTAATGCCTTAACAAATCTCTTATAGCCCAATGATACTAAAGGATTAGGAACTATAAAAGAAGGTAAATGGATTCATTGCAAAGGAACTGTTTTTTTACTTTCTTTCTTTTTTTTATTTTCTCAGTATAGTACAGTCTACAAGATTTTTAATAAAGGGCTTCTAACTTCTGCACCTGCAATCTTTATTCTTATAAAAAAAAAATTCATTTTTCATTTTTCATTTTTTATGTATAATGAAAATAGAATTTTAATAAAAGCTCATAAGGATGTATACAACATTTTTGAAAGTGATGAATGCATACCTTAAAATTCAATTAAGAGCCAAGCAAAATATTTCCATGAGTGCCTATGGCGGTCCTTCCATCATATTCTTCTGCCTTGGCAATTCACATCAGTCTCAAAATATTTCAAGGATATTTGGCGCGACTAGCCCACTGTTATATATAAACTGAAGGTGATAACTGAAGCTATGGTTCCATCAAGGCTGGTTGTCTGATATATATACTCACTCCCAAAACATAAACAAAATCAACCAAACACAACAACCAATCAAGTATTCCGGTGGTTTCGTCTAATCGTACTCGCTAAAAGAATACAAATACTAAAATAAGTGCATTTAACGTTCATGTAAATGAGTATTAGTAGAAGACAATATGTTGAAAAATCTATGTTCTTCATAAGATAAAGACGAGAAATAAAGAGCATAAACTGTATAAAGAGCACACCAAAAGCCCAATTATGTTACTCATCATCCTTGTATGGGTACTCCTCTGGAACTTGCTTTAGAAGTTTCACCTGCAACTCAAGCCCAATTATGTTACTCATCATCCTTGTATGGGTACTCCTCTGGAACTTGCTTTAGAAGTTTCACCTGCAACTCGAATGCATCATCACCTCGAAGCATATCACGAACCCATGTCACTTCAGTCTTCATTGACACCTGAAATTAAAGATGAGACAGATCAGTTCAACGACAAATAAGAAAAGCTTGATCCAGGCTCAGCTTTCATGCCCTCAAAATACAGGCTTGATGTTTAAAGAAATTTCAGAGCAACAGGCACATTATCTAGCATTTCTTTTCACCCTGATAAGATCACTAAAACATACAGTCTGTGGAATATAAAAGGCGGCAAGGAAGCTCATGACAATCATTTATATGAAGACTGGTGATGATGCTCAAAGGTAAAAAATAAAGGGAAGCTACCGTCATCTCTGCCATACCACTGGGGAAATTATGTTTTTTAATGATTGAACTTCCTAAGAGCTGGTCCTCTCAGCCTTAAGTGTTGATATCAAAACTTTAAATGGGAAGTGATTACTGTACTAACTAAATGTCACCTTCATAATTTACTTGGCAAAAAATCAACGAATGCAAGGGAGCACAAAACCAAGTTTCCACTATTCTATAGCCATTTTTTTGTAACAAGGACAAAAACCAAAATTAGGAAAAACCCACATGCATTTGAGTAAAAGGACAATGATAATTATGTGTAATAGAAGAGGACAGCACTCACCATCTCTAGTGCCCCCCTAACGACTCCACTTAAGATGTTGCAATAGTATAGACCTTGACATGTGTCTGGAAGTTCAACAAAGTCTACCAGGGGATTGTCCTCCAAAACAATGCTGCAACATGTCCCATCAGCATCCCAGTTGGTAACAGAGGCACCTACCCCTAGGAACATTTTGAATCCAACCTGTATAAGAGCTCTGTTAGTCTATTAATATGATCTATTATTTACTTGCTTATGACAAAATTATGTTATTTGGAATTGCAGCTGCACGAACATGTCATGAAAAATGATATACCAAACAGTGACACAACTTAAAGAAAGCCAAAAAATATCAGTGCATTCCAGAACAATCTCAGCTTAAACTAAGACTGCCAAATAGCCAACGAAAACTGAAACAATCACTGCTTCACCAGGCAATGGGGAATAGTTTGAAAGCTCCTTTCCCAACCAAAGACATTGTACATGCTTTTGGAAGCGAATTCAACTACAGATATTAGATTGGATTAGTCAAGATAGGGGGGACAGATTGCCTTTTCTTCAAGGCTATGACTAAGCACACAGTAACAGTGTATCATACATGCTGGAAACAAGGTTTAATTAGTGATCAAATTCAACGTTGATCATCATTTTTAGCTCAATGCTAGAGACGAGATCAACTTAACTATCTTCATCTACAGATTCAACTCTTTATTATCATTCACATTATCAACTTGCTCAATATACACAAGAAAACAGTGGAAGATAACAGAGACAGTAGCACATTGACTGGCTGGAGAAATAAGCAATAGATTATTTTGGTTCACACTTCATGCATCATAAACAAGAAGCCAAATAACCGTGTCTAACAACTTGCCTCAAAACAATCATGAGGAAAATTTGGGCCAACTAATTTTTTGTGTGATGAATCAAATAATGTAAGCAGACCTTTGCGATTACATCAGCTGTCTCCTTGAAGTCCACACATCTGGAAACATTGGATTTTGCTAGAAACTCATCAATCAGTCGAACTCCAATATTATAACCCCTGCAACAATAATCAACTAATCATATGATCGATTCAGAGTTTGACACAGACGATCTTATCACCAAGTTAAATCAACAAACAAAATATAAAAGTTGCTTCTCAAATTCCAAACATTTTTCTTTTATTGGTAAATATCTAATTTTAGTACAATCGTTATTTCACTAGTTTTCCACATTGAATCCATATATCTTCATACTTAAAGGTAAAAAAAGCCACACACGCGCACACAATAAAAATCAATACTTTAATTTTTAAATCATAATTAAGCAATTAAAATGACTGCTACAGCATAATTAAAATTTGAACAGAGAGGTTACACATAACACATACATCTGATCAAGCTGTTTATTAACTTCCTCAACTTCTTCAAGATCCGTAAGCAACTGACGCACAATTGCTCCATAAGTCAACGTAAATAACTCCGCATTCTACATCAAAATTCACTAACAAACATAAATTACGCATCTAAAAACCACTATCATCACAAGAATTTCCTGATTTTCTAGTAAAATTGGAGGAAAATAAAATTAAATCGGATTGAATTCTAGGTTTTCACGAGTTCGTGTTTGGTTAATGAGAAAATGAAGAGAAAGTTTAGGGCATACCACGTGCTCAACGCTAGCGAAGATTGCGTCGCCGGATCGAGGAGCAACAGGAGCCATTGTGTTAACCGATAGGAGAAAGAGATCTGAAGTGTGTGATTTTTATGGTGATGTCTTTCTTTGCTGCTTTCAGTAGGAAGACGAAGAACTCATTAACTGCGCTATTTTTATTTGTTTTTTTTTTTTTTTTTGGTTGTCGTCGATTTGAGAATGGCATGGGCTGAGATGTGGAGATTTGGGTTTTTTTTTTTTAATTTCAATTGGTATTGGGCTTCAAATTAAGGCCCTAAACTTTAGCTGCTTGAATTTTTAAATTATTTTTTTTTTGGTAATGAAAAACATAAAAATACAAATACTCTTGCCATGTCCATACTCTCGTACAAGAAGTCAAGATTTTTTTTTATTTTTTTATTGTTTAAATTATATATGAGATGAATGTTCAAATATATGTTTATATTGTTTAGCTAATATCTTCATTTGATGTATTTTATAATATTCAACCAAATGTCCAAGCATGTTTATTATATCTATTAACATTATTTTTTCTTATTTTTATTGTTGTTTAAATTAAAGTTATTCTTGTATAATAATAATAATCATGTCTCATTTTATATTTGTCTTTTCATAATTTGTCTTTGCTTTTTCTTCTTTTAAAACATATGATTTATTTAAAAAAAAAATCCATTTTCTTACATTTCATTTTCATTTTCATTTTATTTTATGTTTTTTTGTAATCCTCCAAGATTGATTCAACATATAAACTTGTGCTAGTTTTGTCTTTTTAGCTTGTTTTTTTATTATCTTTTTACTTTTCGGTCTCTCTATATTGTTGTTGTCGCCAAGTACAACATTATCTTCTTCTAAGTTGATTGAACTTTGAATAAGAGAAGAATAAGTTGTGGGAGTTGCATTTCTAGTATTCTTAGATTTGTTCTTTGAATTTGCAATCATTCATTTAAGTTAATTCTTTAATTTCTCCGAGTAATGTTAAAATAAAAAGATTATCTTAAAAATTTCTTGATATGTGATATTCGCATCTTTGAATTTTTTTAATTTGTTTTTTTTTTTGGTAATGAGAAACATAAAAATACAAATACTCTTGCCATGTCCATACTCTCTTATACAAGAAGTCAAGATTATTTTTTTATTATTTAAATTATATGCGAGATGAATATTCAAATATATGTTTATATTGTTTAGCTAATATCTTCATTTGATATATTTTATAATATTCAACAAAATATCGAGGCATGTTTATTCTATCTATTAACATTATTGTTTTTTTTTTATTGTTGTTTCAATTAAAGTTATTCTTGTATAATAATAATAATCATGTCTCATTTTATATTTTTGTCTTTTCATAATTGGCCTTTGCTTTTTATTCCTCTAAAGTATATGATTTAAAAAAAAATCCATTTTCTTACATTTCATTTTCATTTTCTGTTCTTTGTAATTTTTTAAGATTCATTCAACATGAGAACTTGTGCTAGCTTTGTCTTTTCAGCTTGTTTTTTTGTTATATTTTTACTTATCAGTCTTTCTATATTGCTGTTGTCGCCAAGTACAACATTATCTTCTTCTAAATTGATTGAATTTTGAATAACAAGAGAATAAGTTGTGGGGGTTGCATTTCTAATATTCTTAGAGTTGTTTTTTTGAATTTGCAATCATTCGTTTAAGTTAGCTCTTTAATTTCTCCGAGCAATGTTGAAATAAAAAGGTTAGCTTAAAAATTTCTTAATATATGATATTCGTTTCTTTGACCTAATAATAAAGCAATTTGGAATGCATTAATTAAAAAGTTGATAAGTTAAATGAATTTAAATATAAGAGTTTTATATAAACAATATCTTATCTTTGTAAGTGAAACCACTCTTGTTCTATTTTTGTTTTGAGCATGGTACAAACAAAACTTATTAACTGCTAGTTTAATAGTTAACTAACAATGCATTAGAGAACTTGATGTATGCTCAAATATAAACCTTTTGTTTTCATTGTAATTTTTGTGATTTTTTTCCAATACGCCTTACTTTTTTCATTTCCTGGATTCATGCTAGTGTTAATCCATACCTCTACAAGGAAAATATCTTCTTCATCCCTAAAGTTGCTTGTTCACTCTATCTTTTTAGTCATAGGTGGGTTTTCATATGGATCTTGACTTTCACATAGATCTTGGGATGGCACAATGGATTGATTAGATGATGAAAGATAAAATCACATCTGAACTTCATCAAAAGTTATAAGAATATTTTTACCTAAGCTCATGAATATTTTTTAGAGTAATCTAAAATTTCTTAAAGAAATGAATCTAAAGATTTTTTTAAAAAAATAAAAACTAAAAAAAAAACCATAGTTATGAGAATCTAAGTTTTTTATAAACAAATAAAAAAAACCCTAAAATCATATAAAATTTTCAATTTATAAACTTATCTTTTTAATACAAAAAATATAAAAGATAAAATAAAAGAGGACAATATATGGGTTGAAGAGAGAGAGAGAAAGGAAAAGGATTTTAGTTAAATGGAGAAAAAAGAAGAATTCTCTCTCTCTCTCTCTGTGGATATATATATATATATATGCTTAGTGCTCCATTAATGCTTCAAGAAATCTTCATTAATTTATGCTTTATTAATGTTTGATGGAAGTTTATGTGCATGCTTTGAATTTTTATATATGATATATTTCTCGTCATGTTTGACTAACTTAAGCATAAAAGGAACCCTTATACACAAGGCGACTTATTTTGTAAGAGAGTGTGCATCAAGTCCAGGGCCTAAATTATATTTTCAAGCCACTCATCACTTAGGGAAAGCCCAAATCTAACTAAGGTTTTTCCTAACCTTTCAGTGGTGTTGTCTATAGGAACCTGAATAAAAAATTGGTTCATTTTCAATTTGTTCTTATCAAAATACTTTTCATGACTGATGAAATTCTAAGATAGGAGAGAGTGATCAATATTCCTACCACAATAACTCTCGCCCCTCTAATCTCTAACAACTCAGTCACCATATGCCAGTGTTTGATAATGTTGTTTAAGCCTTATATAAAAAGCTTTGCACTCTTCTGTTTCCTCAATACAATATCTAGCTTCATTACATGTACCATATATATATAGATGACCTCAATTCCACGAAGGAATTAGACAAAACAAGCAAAGTTAGTGTGACTAGATAAGGTCCCTCGTTTTCATATAACAAAATATCCATGACATCATCAATCTCCTACTAGAGTAATTAAAAGGAACACTAAAGGGCATATTCATGATCATTTGATATTTCTCGAGCTCTTAACCATACATCTCACCACCACAATAAAAGAATAATAAAAGAGAATTTCTGAAATGTTTTGCTGAGTTCTTTCACTAAGAGAATTACAATATATATACATCAAGAATGATCAAATGCTTTAATTCTAGGGTCTAATATAGTAAACATAATCAAATCCCTTAATCTTAGACCTATTATAGGAAGGATTACAACAAGAATATATAGAACAATAATGAAAATCTTAGAGAGATAATCAAGGGATATACAGTTATGAAAGAAACTAAATAAGAAAAGAAGAATATATTGACATCCCCCCTTAAATTGATGTGGTTAAGTCTAGCAGCATCAATTTGCTACTGAGAAACTTGTGTTGTTAGTGTGTCAAAGCTTTCATAACGACATCAGCTATTTAAAGATCAATAGTAAGATGAGGAAGAGTGATAACACCTCGAGTAAAGGTCTTTTTAATGCAATGACAGTCCACCTCTATGTGCTTTGTGCATTCATAATATACCAAATTCGTAGCTATTTGAATGACACTAGTATTATCACCATGAAGTAGAGTAGGATCAGTTGGAGGAAATCCAAGTTTAGAAATAAGACCACGTAACCACACAATTTTAAAACAAGTTGCAGGCATAGCTCTATACTCAGCCTCCGTAGAAGATTTAGAGACACAGTCCTATTTCTTACACTTTCAAGAAATTAACCTATATAAAGAGCGTCTCAGCTTGCAAACTTTATCAGAAGTCGTCTGAACATACCAAGTAGAGATTTCATGTAAATCTCTTCCTTAATATCCCGGTTCAAGAAGGCATTTTTTACATCTATCTGATGTAAAGGCCAAGCTTTAGAGGTTGCAATAGCAAGAATTGTTTTCACTGTGGTCATCTTAGCAACTGGTACAAATGTTTTTTCATAGTCGATGCCATATTCTTGTTTATTGCCTAAGCAACCAATCAAGCTTTGTATCTATCTAAAAAGCCATCAAACTTGAGTTTCATAGTATAAACCTACTTACTACCAATGAGCTTAACATGTGGAGGACAAGAAACAATGTGTCAAGCATGATTTGCCTCAAGTGTTTGAAGTTCTGCTTCCATTACTTGTTGCCAACACTTATGTTCTATAGCCTGATTATAACAAGTAGGAATGGAAATAGAAGATAAAGTAGTAGACATAGCCATAGGGGTTGAAAAACCATACCTTTCAGGAGGTTTGTGAGGTCTAGAGCTTCTATAAAGAGGAGGTGGATCATAGAAAATGGGTAGAACAAGATCAGATATCGCAAGAAGATGTGAAGGAATCTCAGTGAGACCTGTAGAAGGATCAAATGCAGGAAGAGTGCATATATAATAACATAACCAAGTGTAAACCTTTATACTAGTGTTGGCGACTCAGGAAAATGTAGTAAAACAGATAGAGAAGGAAATTTTAAAGTCTGTTGTGTGTGAAAAAAGGGCTGATTTAAAAAAAATAACATCCCTAAAGACACAAGTTTGACGGGCATATGGATCATAACAAAGAAATCCTTTTTGGGTTCTAGCATATCCTAAGAAAGCACACTTGACAAATTGGGCAGTAAGTTTATTTCTCTTATGTGCAAGAAGGTGAACAAAACAAACACATCCAAAATTATAAAGGTTGGAATAATTTGGTGCATGTTCAAACAAATAAAAGTAGAGAGAATCATTATTCAAGTTGGGAGATGGTAATCTATTAATCAAATAAACAGTAGTAGACAAAGCTTCACACCAAAAATAAAAAAGAACACAACACTTAATTAGAAGAGTTCGAACAACATCAAGAAGATGATGATTCTTTCTTTTAGCCATACCGTTTTGTTGTGGGGTGAAAGGACAAAAACGTTATGATATAATCCCATGAATTTGAAAAAAAATTGAAATTTATTTGACATATATTCACCACCTGAATCAGATTGTAAAATTTTGATTTTGACAGAAAATTATGTTTCAACTAAGTTAAGAAGGGCTTTGAACATAGAGAAGACCTCACTTTTAGACGGAAGAAAATATACCCAAGTAAAGCGAGTGAAATCATCGATAAATATAACAAAGTATTTGTAATGTTCATGAGAAATTACAGGTGCAATACCCCATACATCAGTATGAATGACTTCAAAAGGTTTGGTGGTGCAGGTTTTATGCAATGGAAAAGGAAGCGTTTTGCTTTTACCAAGTTTGCAAGATGCATAATCAACAATATCATTATTAGAAGAAGTCAAATTTTTATTTCCAAGTAAACCAGATTTAAGCAAGACTCGAAGTGCATGAGAATTAGGGTGTCCTAAACGTCTATGCCACACCTAATTATCACATTGAACAACATTACAAGCAACATAATTTGACATAGGAGAGGGAGATAGAAGCAATGGAAATAGACGTCCCACTTTAAGTCCTTTCGCGATTATCTTCTCGAACACTTGATCCTGCACAAGACAACCAAAATTTGAAAAATGAATATCATAATTGTTGTCAAGCCAACATACATAAGATTAGTGGACAGCTTAGGAGACACAAAAACAGTATTCAAAAGGGCTGAAATATCATCAACAGCTGTGATAGGCAAGGGATTACCATCGACAGTACGAATATGAATATCTCCTTTATATTTTTTAACTTTATTTAAAGGTAAGGCAGTGTTGGTCATGTGATTGGAAGCAGCAGAATCAAAATACCAAGGCTTAGGAATATAATTTCTTCTACTTGAAAGGCCTAAAGCAGAAAGGGTAGAAACTATCATTTGTTGGACAATTTTAGGAGTAATAGAAGACATTATAGGTAGTTTCAGATTTCTTTGAAGGCCAGGTGGAACAATCTTTGATGATATGCCATGTTTTCTTACAATAATTGCACAATTAGTGGCAATATGCCCAAATCCTTTGCAACGATAGCACTGAACATTAGTCATATCTCTGCCTCCTTTAGACCTCCCTTAAGCAGCGTAGGCAACAGGAATTGAAGTAGAATTTTAAGCTTTCGGCTCCAAGACAACCTGTGTAACGATCCGTTGTTCTTTCCTGAGAAGCTCTATTACACAAATATCCAATAAATGAGTTGGTTCTCTATTCATCAGGTTAGACCTGATTGCTTTAAAATCCCCTCTTAACTTCATTAAAAACTAGTCACACTTGTTAGTCTCATGCACACTTTAGATAGTAATGAGTTCTTCAGGAGGTACACTTGCAAACACAATATCGGTGTACTCAACCTAAAGATTTGCAAAAAAAAGAATAAAACTCTTGCATTGACATACTATCTTGACTGAGTTGACCCAACTTGAGTTCTAATTGGAACCTTCATGTTGTATTGCTTTGGTTGTAAATGTTCTTCAGGTAATTCCACATTTCTCTAGAGGAATTATAAGGCTTGAGGTTGAGAAGCATGAAGGGTTTCATATTTTTAAGGATCCAAGACATAATATGAGCATCCTTTACCTCTCATTTCACATATTTCTCCTTCTCCTTCTCACTGTTAGGTGCAAGATCTGTCCCAACAATATGACCCCATAATTCCTTTCCCTTAACAAAAATCTAAAATTAGAATACCTAGGCAGAATAGTTCTTGCCTTTAAATCGAATAAGAAAATATTCAGATCATTCCAGAGACATGATTTAACTAGAAACAAGAACTAAGAGATCATATCCAAGAAAATAGAATAGAAGAACACGAGAAAAAAAGGAACAAAACAATAAGATCTTAGAGCTAGATAAAGAACCAGAAACAAGATGAAATGATTTCAAAGTTTTGGCTCTAATACCATTACAGAATAATAAAAGAGAATTTCTGAAATGTTTTGCTGAGTTCTTTCACTAAAAGAATTACTATATATATATATATATATATTCATTAAAAATGATCAAATCCCTTAATTCTAAGGTTTAATATAGTAAACATAATTAGATCCCTTAATCATAGGCCTATTATAGGAAAGATTACAGCAAGAATATATAGAACAATAATGAAAATTTTAAAGAGATAATCAAGGGATATACAGTTATGAAAGAAACTAAATAAGGAAAGAAGAAGAATATATTGACACACACGTGTTGAGGTATTGGCCATCATAAAAAAAAGACTGTGTAATACTCACCTCCAATAAAAAATGGTTCAAACACAAAAAACTTTAATAAATTATGTTTATTTCACTATAATCATAAGCACGACACTAAAAAATGACATGCCCTACAAAATATGATAAAAATATTGATTACCAAATGGTACCTCCAACAATTTATAAAGAAGAAGAAGAAGATGCAACCTCAAAAAAATAAAGGAACAATCTCTATGATACACAACTTGAGATTAGATAATATTTATGAATTATATCTCTATCTCTTGAACTTTTCAATAAAGTAGTGTTTTTATGACCATTTTTTTTCAAAAGGATCATAAATCCTTCGCCAGGTCTTTGTTATCGTTTATTTACAAAAGAATCATAATTCCTTCAATAGGTTTTCATGATTACACATCTCCAGCAGTATCCGAAACTTTTATCCATCAAAATACATTCTTAAATGCATACACATACCATATTACTTTCCTTTATATTTATCTTATTTTACTATTCTTTGACTGAATCTCCATATCAAATAAACAACAAAATAATTTTGTAAAACAAGTCATAACGAATACTTTAATTGCCCTAACCAAGGAGGTAAACATCCTAAAGAGGACACCAACAACATTTTTAATATTCATCACTAGATCTCTAGTGGTCCTTTCTCAACTTGGTAAGAAAATATATTTTTAAAAAAACTGAATGCAATTTTAAAAACTAGGGGCAAATGATGATAAAAAAAACACAATTAAATGCATTTAATGCTCCATTAAAGCTTGATGAAAGCTCCATCAATTAATGCTCCATTTGTTTAATAGAAGTTTATGTGTATATTGCCTATAAATAGTAAAGTGTAGAGCAACAAAGGAAAAGAAAAGACATATTAGAGCATTTATTCTCTTCATTTACTCTTACCTTTACCCTTTTTTTAGCGTCCTTACCATATTTTATACAACTTATTTCACACACACACACACACACACACACACACATATAACAATTTTATCTTTTTACGCACATATTAATAGATGATGACACTTTGTCATTTTCATTCACTCTTTTTTTGCTCTTTTCTAGCATCTTTATGATATTTTTACAAATTACATATCACATACACATGCAATACCTAAGCATCAGAGGGCCTCCTACTCCTATAACAAGGGGACTTGTTTTGCAGGAGAGCATGATAAAGTCCAAGGCCAAAATTATATTTCTAAGCCCACTTGTTAGTCAAGAAAAGCTCAAATCCAAATGAGGTTTTTTCCTGACCTTGTCGTTGTTCTAAGATTAAAGCAATTATAACATTTAAATGGGGTGGATTAAGTGTTTCACTAATATTAATAAACAATACAGATTAATTCAAATAAATACAATAACTAACAATATAAATAAAGTACTTAAAATATATAGATAAGGGAGAGAATTTGCAAACTCATTTTAATATGGTTCAACAAGTCTACATCCACACCTTAAGTACCAAACTATACTTGAATATTATATTCATTCACTAGTCCAAGTTTATGAGTTCAATGGCCATTTGATGAATCCACACCAAAATTTTCACACCACTTAAAGATATTTCATCTTTAAGATTTTTCACCAATTGATAAATCCACATTAAGATTTTTCCCACTTGAAGATATGTTATCTTTAAGATTTTTTCTTAGTGAAGTTACCTCATCAACACTAAAAGTTTATACCTGACTTTTAGTGATTGTTGTTATCACAAAGGTGAAAACTCGATAAATTATAATCTAAACAAAATAAATAAAATACCAAATAGATTAAATAAAAGAATTTCAGGTATTGTAAATGGATACAATAGAATAAAAGATAAGGTGTTATGGTGTAAATTAAATAAAAAGAAGAATTGAGTGACAAAATAGAAATTAGAAGTAATGAGGGCCAATGTGTAAATATGTAAAAGCTAGACTATAATGCTCCATCTTTTTCTCTCTTAGCTGAGAGTTTAAAACAAAGAGAATGAGAGAAATTGTGTGATTTTTCTACTTAAGTTCTTGTTGATTTCACCAATTAAAGTGAGTAATTAGAGTAATTAACTTAGTTAAACCTCAAAAGATGGTGATTTTAAGGTGGTGAGTGCTTTGGAAGAAGAAGTTCAAGCTAGGGTTTGAAGACGAAGGAGAAGAAAACTTGATTTTTCTTGCATTCTTTCCTTAAATCCTTATCAAAGTGAGGTAAATAACATGCTCCAAATGATTAGTTCCTCTAATTTTATATTTGATGAAGGATTATGTAAAATTATGATTATGTGAAATTGTGGGTTTGTGTTATAAAGTATAAGAATAATGCAAATTATGATCAAAGTTAGAAAGCATGAATTATGATTAGGTAAGTGTTTAATTTTAAATAAAAGAAACAAAATTATTTTCCCTCTTTTTGATTGAACTTCCGGCTAAAAGAAAAACAATTAAAGGATTTAAGGTTTTAATACAATTGTTTGGAAAATGTGGGAAGATATAATTTTATAAGTTTTATTATATGAAAGGAGTAAGAATTTTTCAAAGAGAAAAGAAAAATCTTTACTTTCTTCCTTAGGTTAATTTCACCTAAAAGAAGAAGAAAATTGAGTTTTGATAATATTATTGATAAATCTTGCCAAATTGAAGATAATTTATGTTGATAGGTTAAATTGAATAATGAATTTTGTAAAAAAAACAAATTCAAAAAAGGGGTTTTTATCCTGCTCGAATTAAACGTTTAATTAAGCTTAATTAAGGGTGTTTGATTTATCAATAAATTTATAATTAGTATTAGAATTTTACCGGCTCAAATGAATGAACAATGTCGTAGTAAATTGTGTTAGTACAAAAGAGGCCGCAAGACCTAATCAACAACAAGGGATTTCTTTACGCATACAGACATCAGGTAGGTGTTCGACACCTTGAAGTAATTAAATAACGCGAACACCTTGAAGTAATTAAATAACTTATTTTAAATTATTGTAGAAGAAATTTTTATAAATTATAATTTTAGTATAAAGTTAAAAAAAAGGAGAGAAAATAATGCCCTACTGAATGGGCGAGTCGAGAAGATTATTTCCTG
>Ga0325411_1002871_pt1 | contig 19433 bp, 14 predicted proteins | sample PopdelMetagenome_13_FD_206181 | JGI IMG/M metagenome (GOLD analysis project Ga0325411, IMG submission 206181) | Populus deltoides microbial communities from Bellville, Georgia, United States - Xylem-PdIQD-R4 | ecosystem: Host-associated > Plants > Phyllosphere > Stem > Wood/Secondary xylem...
GGACCTGTAAAGCGGTATTTATGGGCTTTATAGGCAAGGGCCTGGGAATGAAAACAAGGGCAATTACAGGCCCATGTATAAAAGGCAATGTTAAATCAATAAAATTAATTAGGTCATGCAGGTGGTAAGAAGATTCAAATGAAATAAAGAAAAAATCAAGAATTTTTTTGTGTGCGTGGATACTCGATTTAATTCAATTTTCTTAAATAATATTTAAAAAGGAAAGGAGAATTCCATATCTAATTCCCAAAAAAAAAGAAGGTTATTATTCCTTTTTTATATTTTTTTGATGGGATTGATAAAATATCTCTATTATTATTTCTATTATTATTAGTTGTTTCAGAATTTAAAAGAGTAACTAAAAGGACAGCTAGCCAACCATTTTATCCATGGCCATAAACAAGTTGAGGCGATTCTCTAGTTATAGGCAGCCACTACAAGTAGCTTAGGAGACCACAAATAGAAAGCAAATCTCTCTTATAATCCTCCCTCTCAAGTCGTGCATGAAAAGACGACACTCCATTCACAGGTACCCATTCCAAGAAGCTTAGGAGACCACAACTAGAAGCCAAATCTCTCAAATAATTCTTCCTCTGGCATCATACATCCCGTCGACCAAAATCTTGAACAAATCTTGAACGTTACACGCATATCCTACCAAACCTATATATATTTTCACAAAAATAATTTGAATATTCATGGTTTCTAAGGAATTCCAAGGGTCTTTTTTATTATTATTAATATACCTACATTTAATAACAACGAAGATTTTTTGATAGATAAATTTACTTCGAAACTGCAGAAGAAATATATTTATTTTATTTATTTAACCACATATATTTTTGGTGTTTTTTTTTTATCTATACTTTATATTTTGAAACAGCAAGAGAAATTAAATAAACAAAGAGACATAGAAAGTAGATAATATAATCTTCAAGAGAAATTAAAATCAAGAGGAAGGGCATATATAGCTAGCTTGATTACGACATGCGTGAGGCTTGAGATTTTTTTTTTAAATGTGAAATGAAGAATTACACTAGCTTTTTTTATTGTCCCATTATCGTACATGGAATCATTGGCTGTCTAAATAAGGTCTAAACAGCCTTTCAAATCATCAATTATTGTGCGATACTAGGCTGATGCATCCCGTATATAAACATTAATGACATGATCGCAGCCAGCTGGTTCATTTTATGAACAAAGGTGGAACCCATTATACAGAATGTGGGAGGCGCCATAAATATATATATATATATATTATTTATACATCGATCCATAAATTGATGTTACATACAATATCAATAAATATTTTCAAAAATCAGGGTGGGTGGGTGGTTGGGTGGTGACTGGCAGTAAAGTAGCATATAATGAAAACAAATAAATCAGTGTTTTATAAATTTTAAAATAACAGCAAAACTATAGAGAATTTCTTTTAATTAATGTGGGTGTCTTGACCAGTTTATGCGTATCTCGATTAATCTTACAAGTCCTGAAGTTAACGACAATGTAAGTTTCTAGTGGCCTTGAAGTTTGGGAGACTCGAACTGGTGACTTCTAGAAAACAAATTCAGGACCTAACTAGTTAAGCTATACCCCTTAAGATTAACTATATAGAATTTTAATTTGATGAGTTTTGAATATTGTAGGAAATAAATAGTATACAAAAATACTTAACTAGCAAGTTAAATAAATCTACCTAATACAAGCCATATTAAATAAAATTTTCAAACTCAACCAGCAGAAAGGAGTTAAAAATTAATAAGAAAATAAATTTTAAAATAGTTACTTTCAAGCCTTATATGAGCATAAAAAATCATCATCTAAAACTAGTTAGCAAGATGGTTTTAATAGAACTAAGCTTGTAAAACTCGTTTGAATGTTTCAGTTTCATCTAATAATTAAATTAAAAATTATATCAAATTTTATTAGAAAGCTTATTTAACTTGTTTATTTTTAAACTTTTCAATAATATATATAAAAACATTTTATTGGTGTAAGGAAAAAGATAATTTAGCGAGGAACTCATTTCTCTGTAACCTTTTTTTTTTTTTATGCTCTTCACTTTCAATAGTTTTATCAATAAACAAATAACTCGATTATTATATATATATAAAAACAGGGAACTCGAGGTAGTGTCATAGTACAAACAAATTATGTGGAATTTTATTGCAATCACAGCATAATTCCAAGCATAGTGTCGTAGTCCATGCATCTGAGTAAGAAGAAAGATCGGTAAACAGGGAAATTTAGGTAACGTATTGTCAAAGTATAAACAAATTATGTAGAATTTTAATGCAACCACAGCATAATCTCGAAGCATAGTACTGAGTTCACATGGTCAATACATACAGTGGATCATTAATTAGAAGAACATGACATGGGAGATGGGACCATTTATTTTGCCTTCTATGATGTTGGAAACGATAGATAACACCCGTCTGGTATTGTCATCGATCTCCTTAATAATTGACCAAGATTTGCTGTTCGATTTTATTCCCCTGGCCTACCCATTTGCTAGCTCGAGGGGAGGAACACTCCACATTCAAATCAAATTTAAGTACTATTCACATATTGTTTGATTATATGTTTGTTTTCTAGATGTAGCATTTTCAATACAAGAAACAAAAATGTACCCGAACGTCACAACAGTGAGTAATGAGTGTCAATCATCCAAATTATTATTGTCTACTCACAATTAGCATGACAATGGCTACTGATTTTTACAGTCCATGCATGCATGCATCAGCATGTCATCGAGCTAAGCCAGTGCAGCGTCTTTTGGACGGCATATCTCTCGGCCTCGATCTCTAGGTGGTTTATCGCAGAAGGAAATTCCCAAAATTAAATATCTTTTGCTACCCAAAAATCGCCCTTCTTTGATTATGAAAGCAAACACACTTGATTAAGTAACCTCATTGATTTGTGGATTGAAAAGGGAGGCTCAAAACTATACGATATGATAGGGCAGCACCGAAGAAACTTGATTGCTCCTCCTACACTAATTTCACTTTACTCCATTCAAGTTTCCAGCTGCATGCATAAATTTGCTACTAAACATAGGTGCTCCAAGTCCTTACGTTAACGACTTTGATATCTATGGCAGCGCATGCATGTCGTCTAGGTAAGTAGGCGGCCCACAAATCAAAGTATCAAACCATGGTGGTGAGAAAATGATGTCGTGTGTGTTTACAGTTGTGATTCTGATAAATTCAACAAAGTTGAGTTAGCAGAGGCTGGCCGTGGCCTGTATTCACGATTCCTCATCCATTTTTTGTTCCATTTGCTAGTGTATGCTAGCTAGCTCTCTTTTGAAATTATCGTCCTAATAATTGCTATAATTGTACGAATATCTTCCTGAAGATAATGTCAGATATTTCTCCTTCCTTTTGCTATAATTTCTCAACGCTTTTCAATTGAGCATCAAGATATAAAAACTTAACGTTTTGTAGCAAAGAGTTTTGGATGGGCCTTCGCATGGATATGATTAATTAGAACTTTCTCCTTTTTGTTTTTTTTACCCGTCTCGTTACAAGTGTGAATGAACATGTTTCTTCCTTCCTTCCTCTTTTTTTTTTTTTCTCCTTTTGCTAATAAGCATGAAGAAAATTTAACCTAAGGGCTAATAAGATCAAGGTGATTGCTTGGCCAAGCAAGCAAAATCATAGAGCAATTTTGTACTTTTGTAACAATAGTGTTAAAAACTTTGTACTGAGTTGTACGATACGTTGATGAAAAGCAAGGAAATTAGAACGAACTTTCATTCTCATATTTATTGCACAAGCTCCTTTTTCTAATTAAAGCCTATCAAGTCCATTGAGTGACTAGGGTTTTATTAGTAGAAAATTATAGTGATAGAGCCTACCTTATAAACTGGGCGAAAGAAGAAGAATCTAATCTTGGGAATAATTGGTATTCATGGAAAAAAGAAGGCCGATTCTCCCTTTCAACACCAAGTCACTAGCACAAAAGTGGGGGTAGATTTGCTTCTAAACAGCTTTGTCGAGAAAGTGATGGTTGGCGAGGGTCCCTACTTCCTAGCTATATTGCCTTGCACATTGAGAAAGAAGGCCGAACTTTTGCTGTAAAAGATGGGTTTTAACCAAAAAGAAAGACAAAATGATGGTATGATAAAGAAAAGAGATGTAGATACCGAAGGGCCGGGAAAACAAAAGAGATACACTAAGATCTTGATGAGAAAGATTGGAACATTGTTCAAATTTCCTTTTGCACGAGGAACCACGCTTTGGAAATTAGGTGTAAAGATATAAACCGACCAAAAGCAAAAAACTATGGTATTTGGTTGGGGTTAAAGAAAAGAAAGGGGGACATATCAAGCCATGATCACTACAACTCATTTCGGATTAAAATAACCTTATTTTGTTTTTTCAAAGAATTTATGCAAGCTAGCTATGCATGTAGTTGACTTTGATGTGATTTTAAAGTCTTCATAATTCCCAATTTTTCTTGAAAAAAAAAATGTCAATAATTCAAGACCCGATCCACTTTTGCATGCGAAATCTAGCCAGCATAAGTTTTATATACTGTTTAGTATTAGGGATTTATTTTTAAAATTTTATTTTTAATATCAACACATCAAAATAATTTTAAAACATAAAAAATTATTTTAAAAGAAAGATAAAAATAAATAATTTTTTAAAAAAACAATTTAAAAATACTAAAACAAACTTAAATTAGTGATTTTCAACCTTGTTCATTGATTGACATGCGATGACCTGGTGACCGAATTATCAAGCAAATCACCTAATTCATGTATGACAGCTCTTCTTTCGTCGACTCCACACAGGACCTTGAGATACTAAAATATGGATCGAGTGCTATAATTAGAAACAATGCTATATAAACACATTACATTAAATTATAGTATTTTTTTTCTTTTTAAATTTAAAATGGTTACGTTATTTGTAGACCAATAATAATTTCCTGCAGGATGAAGAGTGTGTACAATCTAAAGATACATGGAAACAAGGGAAATTAAAGAGAGTGAAGGGGAGAAAAGAGGGAAAACTATGAAATTAAATTTAATTCATTTGGTTTAAAGAAGATGAGAGAAATCTTTTTAATTATATGTAATAAAAGAAAACAGGCAACATTTTTCTTTTCTTTTTTGCTATACTTTCCTCACACAATAAGAGCTGGGATGCATGATATATATATATAGTGTTTTTGTTGAGGGATAATTTGAAGAAAAAAACGATTATTTTTTTTTGCTCAATCCGGGCACAAAGTTTTTTTTTTATGAATTAGAAAGAAAAATTTGAGATTCGAATTTTCATCTTTCCTTCTTGTTTTTCCTCTTCCTAGTCTAGAATTAAGAAAAAAAAACTTAATTTTATTTCTTGTACTCACATTTTCGTTCCCTTCCATTAAAATATCCACACTCGAATCGATGCACTCACATATATGGAATCATATCCTACGATTAATATTTCATATTAGTCAAGCAGCTCCCTTGACCAAGAGGAATAGCTAGGTGTTTACAACAGGGCCATGGGTGAGCACCTGGAATCAATGGACCCAATGGATGTTTTTCGTAATCCATCAACAAATTATTTTTATATCTATCCATGGAAATTAGAATAGAATGAGCACATCGTAAAAATAAATAAATAAATAAAATAAAATTGAAGAGTGCGTTGCCCACTTGCTGTAAATCTATACCGTGATTGCTACAACATTCCATCCACCCCAAAGTTGCTCTTTTTAATTCAATACAAACAAGTTCAATACCAGGCATTGTTCTTGATTCCAGGGTCCAGATGGTTATCTCACAATTAAAGAACTGTATATTTCCTGCGGCCCAAAAAGAATATATGAGCACATTGATCTTGATGTTAGTATATGTCCTACACAGCTTGAGAAACCTATTTAATATGTAAATAGTCACAAATTAGTAGATCGATTGTATCATCAATACTTGATATAAAATTCTATTTAGTATTATTGTCTAATCATGTATTTTTTTTAATTTTTTAATATATTTTTAAATAAAAAAACTTTAAAAAATAACTTGTAATACTCTCCCATTCAACCCTAAAGAGCCAATCTCTTGAAGAACTGTGTAATCTGTTTTTATATTTAAAAATGCGAGTTCAAATTAAAGCAAACATAGTGTAGTGAGAAGTGTCGCAGTCAACCTCGGCAGTTGTAGCCAATAGATTTGAGGCTAAGATATTAAAGTCTTCCGATTTAATGCGTTAAAGAAAGCTGACGTATCATTGATATAATTAAAGCAATCTAGCCATCAAGCCATCTTCAAAAAAAAAAAAAATCATAAACAAGTTTCTTCCGTGCAGGCTGCTGGAAGAGAGGCTGCCGAGCAACATGGATAGATGTGGAGTGAGAACAGTACTTTGCCTCCTCCTCTTTTAAGGAAAGAGTGGCTACAAAAGTTGAATTGAGACTGCAGCCCACTTGATTGAAAACAAAAAAATAAAGACTTGACGAAGCTCTTCTCGTCCTTCAAAAAAGATTGAATCTTTTTGAAGATACGCAGCACAGGGTACTGTTCGTGGACTTACATAACGACAAGTTATTAAATTAATTTCAAATAGAAAGAAATAAAGAAAAAGTAATAAAGTAAAGATAAATATAATGCCTTCCCCTCATGTGTAGTCATCTCTATCAGCAAATTAAATATATCTTATAAATTCAAGAAAAAATATATAGAATTATCTAAGATAACTTCAAGGGAATATGTTCTTCCTCGGACTTCCAAAATTTAAATATTGGATCTAGTTTGTAAATTTTGTAAATCTTCTATAATATATTATTGTAAATCTAGTTGTACGACAAACATCTAAATGGTTAGATTTTATGTTCATCTAAACAAGATATTAGGCATGATTTTTGAGGGACAAGACTCCTTTCTAATAGGGATGGAGTCAGAACTCAGAAGAGTTTGATAGTGACTCGGATACCTCTATTTTTTTATGATTTTTTAAAGTAATTTAAAATTTAAAGTTAAAATTAGTAAAATTAAAGTTTTGAATACCCTCCCAGAAAAAAATTTCTTAAAAGTTTCATCCTCCATCCTGCTTCCTGGGGTTACGATAATCTACCTTACTCAAGCCAGTAAGAATATTGTTCAAAAAAACCTGGCAAGTATTATCTCTCACTCTATGCAACTGGGATTTGATTTGATTTGTTTGGTTTCCTGCTGGAACCAGAAATGGCAGATAAAGTTTAGTTATTTTGTTTGTCATTTTAGTGAGCAAAAAAACATGGAGTTGTGATAAACTGGAAACATTTTTCGCATGCAAGACATGGATTAGACTAATGACCAAAGACTCGGACCCAATTCCAAGGAAGAAGCACACAGGAAACAATACACGACTAGGAAAATCAACCGTTCACACCAACGGAGCAGATGCATATGACAAAAAGAAAATCGTGGGTCGACTGTTTCCTAGAAGTAAATGTGTTTGCATCGATGGAGTCAAATCTCAAACCTTTGGTCTCGTCTTAGGTTTGCCCCCACATGTTTATTGTTAGTTGTTACAGTCTGTCCAGTCATTGTAATATTGCACGCCAAAACACCACACTCATGCCCATTTTCCACTGAGAGTTCTGGTTCGTTAAAGCCAATTCCACGTTTGCCCCACTAATCTGCTTAACATCATTCAAATTTGTCCATTGCCTCTGATGGAGACTTAACTCTTGTACATCGACTGAGTCTTGTAGATTGTGTAATGGAGTAGCTTCTAGGTCCAGATCTTTTGATTTTGGCACATTAGTGCTGATTTTTTATGTGAGTTTTCTTGTTTTTTAGCATGGTTAAAAAAATAGTAAAATAACAAAATTGAAAAAATAACTAAAAATTTAGCATATTTTGAACTGCAGTTTTAACCCCCCCTTATTAAAATATTAACCATCGATTACCCTCACCACCCATATTTTATATTTAGAGATGTATCGAAAGTGGTATAATTTGTGTTTAATTAGTGTTAATTTAATTTTATTGAATGTTAAGGTTTTAAATTATAAAATACATTAATTAGATATAATTGAAGTTGTTAATTAAGTATAATTAGATTATTTTGTTAAATAATCAATTATTTTATATTGTTATTCATTGTGAATTAACAAAATTATGTGTTTGAATAGTTAAGATTGATTTAGGTTAAATTATGGATTATGTTAATTATATATATATATATATATATTAAGTTGATAATCAGTTTATTTTGTTAAATAATCGATGTTTTTTAGTTGTTATTGATTATGAATTAACAGAATTATGTGATGGGAGAGTTAGTGTTGATTTAGGTTAAATTATGAATTATACTAAATTACCTATAAAATAATAATATTAGCTTTGAAATACATGAATTTGATTGATAATCTTGTTATGATAGTGTCTAACTGTATGTTATTGGGGTTGATTTTTTGAGATCAGTCAGTCGCATCGTATACATCCTAACCATGCATTGATTGCAGCATTGGTTAAGCGATAAAGGTGCGAGACGTATACCTTCCAATTATGTGTTGGTGAGATGACATCTATACTCTAATATGTGGCCTTGTTGACCTGTTTTCCGATAGATAAAACCCTCATGACAGGCCGTGAAAGATCAATTGATAAAGATACTTTATGTCACCGTCTATTAGGATGAGTGTCTCCATTCAATGCTTATAGGGGAGACTGCATCAAGTTGGCATGATTTGATATTAATTTTAAGACCCTTTTAGCAGATTCAACAACAGACCAATTAATTATGTATGCTCAAACATATATATTACATATGTTTGGTGGTCTTATTTTCACGAGTATTGCCGATAATGCAATACTGTTTTGTTTTCTAACATTTACTTGATGATTTTTAGGTCATTTATAATTACAGTTGGGGGTGTCATGATTGTATATCTATATTAGCAATTATGTAAAACATGTCTAAAAAATAAAAAATAAATTGTTAGGTGTCAACTATTTCTTTAGGTATGTGCATTTTAAATTATTTGATTATTAGAATTCATGGTATTTTAAATACTAACTTATAATTCTGAATGTTGATTAATATAACTCTGGTCATTAGAGAATATTTATATTGGGCATCTAGAGAGCTAGGGTAATAGCATGTTTGACACCGTGACTCAGAGACAACTCTTCATTAATTTTAAATAATAATAAAATACAATTAATTATAATAAATATGTTAGTAATTCATACATCTTACTTGAATCTATAGGATATCAGAGCTAAGACTTGTTTATTTTATAATGAATAATTTGACGAGGTAAGACGCGGGTTGATGAAGTTTCCTTCATGGAGGGATAAGGTGGACATGATTTGGTGAGTTTGATTTTGTTGTGTTGAATGAAGTACGTGGTTTTATAGGTAATGGACCGTTCACTCTATACCAATAATAATAATAATAATAAAAAACTTTGTAGTTGTTTTTAAGCTAAATGGTTATTTTTTAAAAGAGAGACATTCATTGACGCTAGAAATTCCAATTACATATAAACTATCATTTGCCTTGCCTTGATCAACAATCTGTTGACAACTGTTGGTAGCTGAGAATATCTTGGATTGATCTTCCAAATCTTTCTGATGTGGAAGGACAATGTGTAATCCTTGATTACTGGAACTCTTCAAATTAAGCTTGTAGTGATTCATGCCCAGTTGTAACATTATCCTGTACTACGAACTGCCCATTAGTCTCTTTTGTCATTCAGTTTTTCTATCTACTATTTGCTGATGGAGTCACAACAAGAAACTTCCTTGTCTCTTAATTTGGGAGGATTAGATACCTTATCTCTCCAAGAATCCTCATATTCTTTGCTGACCAGTCATGGACTGTTAACAGAGAAACATCCACTTGATGAATTGGGACCGTCTTTTGTTGTAGTATTTTTGACTCTTATAATATCTCCATAAATGGCAAAACTAGGGCCTATATCAACCAGCCTTGCAATTTGGCTCGCGTGTTGTAATGAAATATGTAAGTATTTTTCTGGGAGATCAACTTTGACCGCCCGACACCCAATTCAATGCTCACGACTCCTTTAAAAATACATGCCTTTATTTATGATAATTGGTTATAAAAAGCAATTGTATCTTTCATGGAAACTTTCACTAAAATTTCTTGGTACTGTGTTAATTGATCATTTCCATTTAATTTGTAAAATAATTGCACAATTCGTCCAGCCTCTGCAACCACGTGAACCCTCCCTTGCAGCCGTCCCTGCATAGATCTTCCGTATCCATATCTGGGCCCTCTATTCAAAAACCTGGCCCCCCACATCTTGCCTCACTCTCTTCCTCCACACGTGTCACCTCACCTCTCGCACGTGAACATCCACGTGTCTCTTCTTCCTTTCTCCACTCCATTTTTGTCCTATAAATTGAGAACCTGTATCTTATATCCTAGACACAACACACAAACGACCCTAAGACACGTTAGTCAGACTCAGTCTCTCTCTCTCTCCCTCTCTCTCCCTCTCTGTTAACCCAACACACAAAAGAAATTAATTTATTTTCTACTGCTGCAAAAATATTTTGTCGTTGATTTTTTTTCTTCTTGATTTCCTCGTTTAATTCACTTGTGTTATTTTCTGTGCAACGTGCAAAAAGAGTGTAGAGACGATTAGCCAGGGAATCTGGATTTTCATGTTTTGCGTGGAAAATCTTTAAAGCGCTATCTATCTTACGTTAGCCCCACGATAGCCTCCACCACCGCAAACACTGTCACCAGATTTTGTTTTCTACCTTTACCTCTTACCCTTATAAAGACCCACCACCACCTCCATTACCACCACCACTTCCGCCGCTTACACCTTCTTCTATAAGCCACCACTTTCTTGATTTTTTCTTTATAAAAGATTCTTTGCTCCTACATACATTCAAGTCGACCAAAGCAAGAAAACAAGAAAACTTAAAATGACTACTAAGCTTCTTTTAACATTTGCTATCTGTCGTCTAATTGTGACGGTAGGGCTGACCGTTGACCCATCGGAACTACTCCTTCTTGGGGTTGACGGTCAACTTAGCGTCGACCAGTTTGATGTCGAAACGGCGTCGCTTGACTTCGGCTTGCTTACCCGAGCCGAGCCGATGGCAGTCTTGCACCCCGGTTCCGCCGAAGACATTGCCCGGCTTGTTCGAGCGGCTTACATATCGTCTCATGGATTCACTGTCTCGGCTAGGGGACATGGGCATTCCATAAACGGCCAGGCGCAGACAAGTAACGGGGTGGTGATTGAAATGAGTGGGGGCTCGAGAAGGAGTCGGCTTGGATTGAGGAAGCTGGATAAGCCACAAGTATCGATAAAGGAGAAGCACGTAGACGTGTGGGGAGGGGAGCTGTGGATAGATGTGTTAAGGAGTACATTAGAGCTTGGGCTAGCACCGAAATCATGGACAGATTATCTGTATCTTTCAGTAGGCGGTACCATATCAAATGGTGGAATCAGCGGGCAAGCTTTTAATCATGGACCTCAAATTAGCAATGTCTATGAGCTTGACGTTGTTACAGGTCGGTCATATAATAATATTCATGACATTTCTTGCATGGCAGGTTTTTCTCTATTTCTTGTTTTTTTGAATAGTAAATTATTTTCATCACAATTTAGTTCTGGGTTTTCTGTTCTTTTCATTAACAGTTATATTTTTTTTTGACACTGGGCGACACGACTGTTTTTTGGTCATTTGAAAGTGTTTATAATTTTTTGTGTATCGAATTGTCTGTTTCTATCTTTTTCCTGCTTTAATTGTATATATTGGGAAATGGATTGGTTTTATATTGATGTAATTAATATTCAGCTACTGGATGTCAGGCAAAGGTGAGCTCTCGACATGCTCAGAAGAAAAAAATTCAGAGCTGTTCCATGCTGTTCTTGGTGGTCTAGGACAGTTTGGAATCATCACAAGGGCTAGAATTGCACTTGAACCAGCTCCTCAAAGGGTATGTCTCTCTTTCTCTCTCTCCCTTGTTGCGAATAATGTTTTCACTTGTTGGTAACAGATTTTGGTTCATTCCACGGTGGGGCTCGTAACTTCGCATAAATTTCCTAGTATTAGTTAATGATAAAACGAAAAGCGCATCATTATTCATGACCCATGAGTTAAGGTTGGGTCCATGCAAGCTTTTTAACCCATTCAAAATGGCTGTTCTAAAGCTGGCAAAGTTGTTGACGTCTTGCTTTTGCCGCTAACTTGTTCTTTTCTTTCCTTTTCATGTTCTGTTTGTTTTATTATTGTAGGTGAGGTGGATTAGAGTACTGTACTCCAACTTCTCGACTTTCACCGGGGACCAAGAGTACCTCATTTCCTTGCATGGAAACCCTTATAGCCAGAAATTCGATTATGTTGAAGGATTCGTCATTGTTGATGAAGGGCTTATTAACAATTGGAGGTCCTCTTTCTTTTCCCCTCGTAATCCTGTTAAGATTAGCTCCATCGGGGCTAATGGGGGTGTGCTGTACTGCTTAGAGATCACCAAGAATTACGATGAAGCCACTGCCGATACCATTGATCAGGTAAAACCCCTTTAATTCGTCCACAGAAAGTGGATGTATTGGTTTTGATCATAACTATGGTAAACTGTCTAAAGTGGTTATAAAACTATGGCTTTTTTCGTAAAAATATTAATAAGAACTTAATAATAATCCGGCCGTCCTGCTGCCTGCCTTGACACCTGACCTCGTCTCAAGTGGCCCTATGACTGAATTATTTAAGTGCATAGCATAATTAAGAGAATGAAAATGTGAATAATAATGTAGTATTACAATATTTATAATGTTTTCCTCCAAAGATGGTACTGGCTGGACAACCCTATATCTATGTTACGAATAATTAATACTTCTGCCGAGTGCACTCGACAAATACCTTGCGATCGAGCTGTTTTAGAGCAATTAGCCGAAAACCATGCATTTGATTGGATTTTTCCCTTCATCCCTCATGAAGGATGCGTTTTTATTTTCTGCAGGTGCTAACGATGCTGTTAAGACTTTCTAGAACAGCTAAAAAATGATTTAGAAAACTACCTACTGTTTTAAGACCGGAATTGAGGTTGTTGCGGGGTAAGGCTTGGGTGATGAATTATATGGTTAACCTGTTTTTTTTTTTTCAAGTATCAAGACAATGATGCTTTGATTTTATTTTTTATATAAAAAAAGGGTTTTTGATGGGGTTTTAACCTGTTGTCGGTTTTTTATTTTTTATTTCTCAGTCAGAACCGAGTCCATAACATAAATAAACCAGGTTACAAGTAAATTGATCGAGACTGTCCAGGTTTCTTAACATTGAAACAACCAATGTCTGTACTCATTCAAATTTGTTTCGAAATGCACGCTAATCCAATTAATTTATTTAATTTTACAATAAGTTAGAACCTTCTACTATCATCGTTGTTATTCTTTTGTATTATTGTACGTACCCACACATTTTCTCAACTTTTAATTAACAATGTGCTGCCCACAAGGTTTCCCCACGATTCCTAGATTATATGATTGTGATTAGTTAGCAAATATTTGTATACGTACTAGCTAATATAAAAATACTACAAGACACGTACAAGAAAACATGGGAGATCTAGTGTAATCTATCGTCCCATTCGATCCTAAGTATTACTAAATCTATAAGCCGGTCACCCACCAAATTATTCTCTTCTAATCAATCTCTCCTTTCCAGAGTTTATTAAGTATTAATTAATTGGATTCAAACTTATCCGACAGAAACAACTATGTCTAGCTAGCAGCAGCAGCAGCAGCTGCTTTAATTTTTGTTGTGTACTTTGATTATATTTCTCTAGTGTACTTATAATGGTACCAACAAATTACAATTAATTGGTGGGTGGTTCCACTGTGTGCAGGAAGTGGAGGCTTTGATGAAACGATTGAATTTTATACCATCATCAGTCTTCACAACAGATTTGCCCTATATTGATTTCTTGGATCGTGTCCACAAGGCCGAGTTAAAGCTAAGAGCCAAGGGACTTTGGGAGGTGCCACACCCTTGGCTCAACCTTTTTGTTCCCAAATCAAGGATGGCTGACCTCGACAGAGGTGTCTTTAAGGGCATTTTAGGAAACAACAAGACAAGTGGACCCATTCTAATTTACCCTATGAACAAAAGCAAGTAAGTAATTCTTACTTTATAGTAAAAAGCATGATACATCCATCTTATCTTTATCCTTTTCACTTGAGACTGCATGCATGCAACATGGAGATATTAATGTATAGCTAGCTCTCATCAAGTATCCTCATGTTGTTGTCATCCAACCGTACACGTAATTAAGCACTGGCACGTATAATTTATGTACTTTTATACGCTTCAAACACATGTATACGCACGTTTAAATTTTGTGGACAAGCAGGCATGGCGCCTGGAACCCTCTTGCCTGCCAATAATACAAGAACAAAGAGTTGAGCTAGAGATTACCTCTTCACGTTGGGGGGTTAGCTATCAACCTTCAATAATACAAGGCATTACTGCAATAATACTTTCTTGTTCCAATAATAAGAAGTTAGTTAATTATAAAACGAGTTCTTACTTAAGGACTTGTAAGAGATGATATATATGATAATGAAAAGACGAAGAGGAGGGATATATGCAGAGGAAAAAATCAGGTAGACCCATGAGTATAGTGGTCCTCTGAATCATATGGATACACGTGGCCCACATGCAAAAGAGCCAGCACAACAGATGAAATATTTTGTATTAAAGGGCCAGCTAGGAGTGACAAACACTTTTCTCTTTTGTTGACTGGAAACCAAAAAATTGACGGTAGTGATCATCCAAATGACAGATTCTCCTGTCAGGCGATCTACTTCATGGGTCCTCCATTAGAAGATGGTATCATGTCCACTTCCAAAACTCCTAACCATGCCCTATGATGAACAAAAAGAACTAAAACATGATTGATCGACATCAATATTTGCACCAAGATAAAGTTTATATATACTGTCCAATTGAGTTCCGAAAAGGCCCCACTGGTTTCTTCAAATCAATCGAATCCCTGCGTTGTGAACTCTCTCGGTCGAGAAAGATCCAACTTTGATGTCCTGTCTTAATTATTTCTTGTTTGCTAAATGCGAATGATCTTTCTTAACTTTAGTGTTGGTGTTCTTGATCTTGTGTAGGTGGGACCGAAGGAGCTCAGTTGTGACCCCAGATGAGGATGTGTTTTATCTAGTGGCATTGTTAAGATCAGCGTTGGATAATGGTGAAGAGACTCAGTCCTTGGAGTACCTGACAAATCAGAACCATAAGATCCTCAGATTCTGCGATGATGCAGGGATCAAGGTGAAACAGTATTTACCTCACTATACTACACAAGAGGAATGGATGGACCACTTTGGAGATAAGTGGGACCAATTTTTTCGAAGGAAAATGGAATTTGATCCCCGGCATATTTTAGCAACTGGCCAGCGTATATTCAATCCCTCCTTTCCTTCTTCTACTAGGACGGTGTCCCCATGGTGATCAAGACACACGATAGTCTACTTATGCTACACAACATAGTATACTAACCTCTAGAAGTTAATAATCTTGTACATATAGTCTTGTTTAATCAGTGACGCTGGATTAATAGCATTCAGCAGTATCAGTGGTCTGGATTTAATTTATTTTAGTATATAGCAAGAAAAGAAAAGGAATATTGTGGGTTTTCGAAGAGGGTTTTTCTTACAGTGGTGGTGGTCGTGAGTAATTTGTCGTTCCAGGCAATGAAAATCTGTGGGTGGAGATTTGAGCTGATAAAGATTGGGTCCAGGGATCATGGACAGCACATGTCATGCTAGGTAGCGGCTCCCAGTGATGTCGATCCCCTTCTCTGGAGCTTGTGCTTACAAGCTCACAGCTGGTTCCAGTTCCGTGATCCAGCCCACTTCACTGTGACCCAATTGACCCAGTGATATCTTCTTTTAGTTCCTGACAACTTTGTAATGGACAAAGGTTCCATCATCATTTTGTTATCCATGATCACTGTGACCCTGTTGTTGTACCATGCACCGATCAACTCTAATCAAGAGTGAAAGGAGGAGGAAAGTAGATGTCATCGGTGATTGAAAATTGGATTTTTTTTTTTTCAATCCAGCACTCCATATACTGATGGGCTATTATCCCACGAGATCAGATCCATTCAACTTGGTGATCAATCGGTCAAGTTTTATACAATGAAGTGTACAAAAAAAAACATGCTGGTAGTGAACCCATAAAAGGCATACCATCTCCCACCAAAACGAAGCCTAGTAAACAATGAAAGCGATTCCATGATACAAGACAGGCTAGCAGGTGGACAAAAACCCGATACAAGTAAGAAATCTCGCTCAAAAGTTGGCCAATATGGAGGGAGCGCCTTCATGTTTAAGTTCTCGTTCACCGCTTCCTCATTCCTCTCGGCTAAAAAGGACTTGCCCTGGGACCTTAATAGCTTGCCGGCAGTAACCTCTGGGTGGTTCACCTTGCCCGCTCTCAACTTCTTAGAGGAAAAAACATTTTCTTCGATTTGCTTCAATAATTGTACACTTGCTGACTTCCGGAAGCAAGGGGAGAACGCAGAAGTGGATTAGAACTGGCATCTCTACTCAAAAAGAGAATAAGGCGATGAAAAAATTCCTTCAATGCAAGTTACATGAACTAAATTAATTATCATCAGCTTCAAGCTGCTTTCCAAATTTCTTCAATGCCAGCGAATATATTGTTTTCTGTCTTCACAGTCGTTCCTTCAGCCACCGATTCGACTGCCCACATGCACACCGAAGCGAATCATAACCACAGTTGGAGAACAGTGCAAGAGCATCTGATAATAGGAGAGATTATTAGCCACACACGATGCATTGCTCCGTCCCTCAAACAAAAACGGGACCCAAAAATAGTTATCATGGTGAGTCCCATTTTTATATGAACGAGGAAGCAATGCACCTGAAGTACTAAATAATTTCTTAAATGGTAATCAAGGATTAATTGTTTCAATGCTTTTGGGAACAAAGAAAGACCATGCCGATGAAACTGATGTTAACATTAACATGTCTTGCTTTTGCTGCTACTAGCTTGCAATAATATTTTGTCCAAATAAAAACCAGTCACAATTCAGTAGTTCGTCAAGTTTTAAGACATCAAAGCTAACTGGATTCCACGTTGTCAACTTCAGAAGCATTTGTCTGGGGAATGAATTTATGCAACACTGATGCATTGCATCTCTGATCAAATAGGCCATCACCATAGATAGAGTATGCCCACAGGAGATCAATTCTCTCAATTCATGCTCAAGCTGAACTTCTGACGGAGTTTCAATCGAACAGTTTGCCCTGCCTTCAATTAGCAGTGTCATCTCCTCCTTAGGTTGTTGATTCAGAAAACGTTCTTTCGCCTCAACCAGAGTGCCCCACCAAAACTGATTAGGCACACTCATCTTGATCAGTGAACAAGGACGACACAAAAAATTGGAATTCAACTGATAAGTAACTAGTAAGGCATTATCATCTTTCGAGGTCTGATATTTATTATTCATGGCAATTGGGGGAAATTATACAACTTATAGTTCAAACTTCCACAAGCAGAATCATTATCCAAATTTTTAAACACTATATGAACAGGATAAACTGTGTAAAAAGTAAAGAACAAAAACCTGCGTCTTCATGTGTTTTTGTCATTCTCGAGCCATGACACATCCCCTGAAATGCAATTACATTTACTGCAATAACCAATACTAAGAAATCATTTATCTTACCGCACCATCACTCTCCTGATACTCACTATAGGTGGGTTTCTCCAAATCGTCCCATAGGTGTTAAAAATGGAATCTAAAAGTATAGAGAAATCTACTTGATCATTTTCCAGTTCTTGTCAGATTTGATACTTTGAATCATGTAGCCTGTCATTCCAGTTCACATCTTCCATTTATTGTTTTTGTTAACGTTATCTTTATCTATTTAACAAATAAATGGAATTAATTTGATCCGTGAAGGTCAGAGGTCAGAATATCAATAAGTCCCATCATCCCCATAAAGTGAACTCATAGCAGGGTTTAATTTCAATCACTTGGACCACTGCATTGAAAATGGTTGGAACTAATATAAAGAAAGTCTAGCACACAGAAATTTGCTTAATCTGAATTATAGACATCTAACTGGAATAGCCTACAACATAAAACCAATACATTTTCTAGTGTTGCCCTAGAACTGGTAAGAGCTTGCATATCCTCAAGAACTTGAGAAAGAACTGTACAGTACAGCAAAGATGTGTAAAATCAACAGTGCTATACAATGAGGATATGCCATATATACCTCGACACACCAAAAAGCGATGAAAATTCTTTGAGAAACTGAGAAAACTTGTGTGGAAGAACATAGAATATTTGTGTTCTTGCTTCATTTGCAGAAGCCATCAGCCTCTCTTTCCTGGACGGACCATGCCTAGGAAGAAATCCAACTAACACAATACTTCGTATAATCAGTTTCTGACGATCTTATTGCTGCTAGCAAAACATCAGAAATATATCAACACACATTATGACCATAAAAAATTACATCAAAATTACCGAATGTAAACTCATTAGTAGCCAAGCCTGAAGCAGAAAGCGCGGAAACAACACCACAAGGTCCCGGAATTGGGGTAACCGGAATATTTTCATCCATGCACAGCTTCGCCAACAACCATATTCCAAACAAGCATCCATTAAACCCCACATAATCAACCAAACTTGCGCAACGTATTCTTTCAACCTAGGAGCTGAAACTTATTTAAAAAACTTACAAAATGCTTACCAATTCTGCATCAGGACCCCCAATGCCAGGTGTCCCTGCGTCGCTGATCAGCAGCACCACAACCTCGCCCTGTTTCATCCTCCTTAACACCGTCTGTTCTCTTTGAGACTCATTAAATTTATGATAACTCAACTGCAAATCTAAACCACACAATTAACAACAAAACAAATCTCCAAAACGGCAAGGCAGGAAGCCAAAAACTCACCAGTGGAGTACGGATATTATAATGGTGAAGTAATTTCCAAGAATGCCTTGTATCCTCAGATAGGATTACAACAGCAGATTTAATACCCGAGGAGCCCTGCTTTAATCCTTAAAAAAACACTAATATTTTTGAAATTTATAACAAGTTTCAAATCCCGGAATAAGAGTTTAAATAGTTTGCCCTAATTAACCATAGGCTAAATAAAAAATGAAAATATCAAAAAAATCCAAAATTAATATTGAAATAAAAGGAGAAAGATACCTAGACAGATAGGCTAAATTTACGTTAATCATAAACATATGATTATTAATTTTGAATGATATTAAATTAATGTGTTGAAAGCTTCATTAATATCATAATCAAGAACTAATGAGTATTAGTTTTTGGGTCATACTCTAACTAGGTGGTAAAATAAGAATTTTCTTGCCAGATTTACCATTAGTTAATCATAATTAATGGCATCCATCTAATATTTGTCTGACAAAAGAATGGTTTGCCT
>Ga0325411_1002872_pt1 | contig 19433 bp, 7 predicted proteins | sample PopdelMetagenome_13_FD_206181 | JGI IMG/M metagenome (GOLD analysis project Ga0325411, IMG submission 206181) | Populus deltoides microbial communities from Bellville, Georgia, United States - Xylem-PdIQD-R4 | ecosystem: Host-associated > Plants > Phyllosphere > Stem > Wood/Secondary xylem...
TATGCTGGCCTTTTTTCTCCGAACAACAAACTAACTGTAAGTTTGCTTGCGTTGATTGGGGTGTTGGCATGGAAATTGAAAGTGATGCAAATAGAGATGAAGTAGAGAAGCTTGTGATAGAGTTAATCGATGGGGAGAAAGGTAAGGAAATGAAAAGGAAGGCAATGGAATGGAAGTCAAAGGCTGAAGCGACAACTGGTGTTAATGGTTCATCATCCATGAATTTTGACAAACTTGTCAACGACGTGCTCCGCTTCCAAAAACCTTGAATTAGCTTCTTTGATGAAATTGTTGTTACATCTGGTTGTCTACCTTTAGCTATTTTTTTGATCATCATGCTGTTACATAATCCACTTTTCCATTCAGCCAATTGAATAGTTTGCTAATCTCCACGACAAGGAGCCATTAACGCGCATGCCCATGCTCCTCATCCATTCGCATTAGCATGGTGGTTCAATAATGTGAGAACAAAAATACAAAACTTATCCGTATGCATGGAAAAAATTAACACTTTCAGAATTCATTGTTCACGAGGTTTAAGGAAAACTTCTAACCTTCCTGGTAACGGTATGAAATGTTGAAATAGACTTGTTGGGCTTAGTAATCATCAGAAATCACGAAAACCTGTAAACTAGAAGATTCTCTGATGCTAAAGTTAGTGAGGTTGTAAGAATAATAACACTTTAAGGGTTATGTTTACAAGAAAAGTGACTTTGAAGATGATAAAAGAATGCTTAAAAATATGACGTTAAAACCTACCTTACCTCGTGATTTATGAATATTTAAAAAGTGATGAATCACTCTACCTTACCTCGTGATTTATGAATATTTAAAAAGTGATGAATCACTCTACCTTACCTCGTGATTTATGAATATTTAAAAGGTGATGAATCACTCTAACCTGCATATAGATAAGGGTAAAGTGTGAAAAATACTTTAATACTTGGTTTGAAGTCAATCATTTAAGATAATAGCCCATAATAGTTGGTAGTGTATTGTTGAATCGAAAGGACATTGACATACGAATCCTTCATTAGACAATGTATATGCTAAATACCCAATTATAACATGAGGATATGATAGCATTTAATGCTAAATACTAACAACACAAAAGTTGAGTGCAAATGTTGTTGGTCGGACTTTGCTTACCAAGCCTTGCCTAGTGCCTTCGGGTCGGACTTTACTTACCAAGCCTTGCCTAGTGCCTTCGGGTTTCTGTTTGGGTTTGTTCTCCAGGGTGCATTTCATTGTTAGACTTGGTGAAGAAACCGAACCCATCTTGGAGAATAAGTGATTGTAGGCCAGTTGGATCAATTAGGATCATCGGAAATTAAGCAGCCTATCCCATGTTTAGGAGAGCATTGGGTCATATGGTCTATCTAGGCTTAAAAAATGTAAAATGTGCACTCGGGCTCTAGACCTCCTAGTGCAATCCATGATCATTTAGGCTTTGGGTTTAGGCCTTACCTCATACACTATGACTTGGCCCTGGTGTTCAAGTGTGAATTCTAGACTTAGTAATTACCCCTTAAGTCTTTGTGATGGAACAACATAAAGAATTTATTAAACTTTTCAAGGTTTGTAATGGGGCTTAGGATCATGGTGGAAAACATTTGAAAATGTACCTCAAAAGCCATATAAATTAGTGGAACAAAAATACATCAACTAAAGCTCGAAAATATAAGATCGACATGTAAAATCAATCACTCCATTTAGTAGATTCTTCAATTTGACTTTAAAGCATTTAAACCATGTAAAACTCATATATTGAAAGCATGTAATAGATTTAATAGTTTTACCGACGAAAGTTTTTATCGGTATTTACACTAACATTCTGTCGGCAACATTTTTACTGACAGATTTACGAACAACAATTGTTCATCGGTAATGTCATTTCAATTGGTAAAAAAAAAACTCGATGTTTTTACAGACGGAATATGCGAGCCAAAAAGAATTATGCACTTTAATACACGAATAGAATTATGTCGTCGGTGATTGGCGGTGGCATTTATTGTAATTTTATTCCAACCTTCTGTAAAATACTGACAAAATAATTTCATCGATGATGTAACAGTGTTGTAGTGGCATATGAAGTAAATTGTTCCCCTTGCCTCTAGAATATACCGATGGATTATGTCCGACGATATATCCGTTTGTAATAATTAAAAAATAATTTTTAAAAAAAATCTTTTGAACAAAAAAAATAATTAAAAACAATTGTATTTTGTTCATATAAAAATTAAATCCAAATATTCGTTACAAATTTATATGTTCAAATAAGAATTAAACTAAAACAATGGCAGTGTTGGAGGAGGAAGAGGAGAAGGCTGGTCGTTCCCGGGACTATACCGCAAAAAATAGGGTACACATATAGCACTCATCTGTGATCTCATGTCTATGATCATTTGGCACAGTTGTTCATAATCCGCCGAGAGCTGCTCATATTTTTTGGTGAGATGAGTCGTATGTTGTTGCAAGGCCATGAACTCCTGAGACTTGGTAATCAATACCGATTACAAGCTCCCAATGGTTGAGACACTACGACTCATCCACTAGTTCTCGATCGTAGTGTTGGAGAGTCTATACACCTGATTTCTATCGGGTCCACCAGACGATCCTGTCTCCATCCACAAATCTGAATCAAAATCTGGGTGGGTCGAAGGATCGTCCCCATATATCTCTCTAAACCGGCTATTTTATGTCTCCTGGAAATAAAAACTAAAAGCATCAAATTGAATTCAAGAAAATAATAACTTACGAAAGAAAATGGTTGAACGAACATACAACAAAATGTTGAGTGCGGTTATCGATGAATTGTTGCATCCCCTTTTGGTGATTTTCACTCCGCACGTGGGTCTCCACAAAAAGCTCTATTGGGCTTGGCTCACATCCAAGAGTCGTATGTAAACACCATTGAGAACGAAGAAGAAGATCCTAAGAAAACTAACCTAAGACCTAAGCTAGTTGTGAAGGAAACTAAAATTAACTAAGAGGATAAGAAAACAGAAACAAAATGAGGCCAATTTCCTGAACATCTAATAAAGAAAAATGAATAGAATGGAAAGAACAATTCATGGGAGAGGTCCGGCCTTAGCTATGGGGTTGGACACCATGCATATGTGTGTTCTGGTGGAATTTGATTAAAGATTTTATGGTGGAATTGATTATTGCAGGTGTGTATTCTGCTGGAATTTGATGAATGATTTGTGCTTGAATTGATTATTGCAAGTGTGTATTCTGCTGGAATTTAGTGACAGTTTATGTGCTGGGATTGATTATTGTATGCGTATGTGTGTGTTCATGCTGAAATCATGTGAGCTTGTTGGAACCTAATAACAAATTGTGTGTTCTGTAGTGAATTTGTGATTCGTTGCTGAATTGTGTGTTCTGTAGCGAATTTATGATTCGCTCCTGAAATTGTATTGCCGGTAGCGAAATTGTGATTTGTTGCCGAAACTGAGTTGTCTGCAACAAATTAGCATTCACTGCCAAATTGTGTGTTCTGGAGTGAATTTGTGATCCGGTGTTGAAATTGTATTGTCGGCAGTGAAATTGTGATTCGCTGTTGAAACTAAGTTGTTTGTAGCGAATTTGTGGTTCGCTCCCGAAGTTGAGTTGTCTGCAATGAATTTTTGATTTGTTACCGAAGTTGAGTTGTCTACAGCGAATTTATGATTCGCTGCCAAAACTGAGTTCTTTCAGCAAATTAGTATTCACTGCCGAATTGTGTGTTCTACGAAGATGTTGTGATTCACTGTTAAAGTTGTGTTGCTGCACTGAATTAGCTTTCGCTGTCGAATTGTGTGTTATGCAGCGAATTTGTGATTCCCTGCCTACAATTCGCTACCGAAGTTGTGTTGTTGGCAACAAATTTATGATCCGCTGTCGAAGCTGGCAACAAATTTGTGATTTGCTGCAGAAACTGAGTTCTCTGCAGCGAATTAATATTCGCTACTGAATTGTGTGTTCTACGGTGAATTTGTGATTCGCTGCCGAAGTTGAGTTGTCTGCAGTGAATTTGTGATTTGCTGTCGAAAGTGAGTTCTCTAAAGCGAATTAGTATTCAGTACTGAATTGTGTGTTCTACGATGAATTTGCAATTCACTACTGAAGTCTGCACTGAAATTGTGATTCGTTGCCGAAACTGAGTTGTTTGCACCAAATTTATGATTCGCTGCCGAAGGTGAGTTGTCTGCAGTGAATTTGTGATTTGCTACCGAAAATGAGTTCTCTACAAAGAAATAGCATTCACTGCCGAATTGTGTGTTCTGTAGTGAATTTGCGATTCACTAACGAAGTTGTATTGTCTGCAGGAAAATTTTGATTCACTGTCGAAACTGAGTTGTCTGCAGTGAATTAGCATTCGTTGCCGAATTGTGTGTACTGCAACAAGTTTTGATTTCCCTGTCGAAGTTGTATGGTTTGCAACAAATTTGTAATTTGCTGCTAAAATTGAGTTGTCTGCCAAATTGTGTGTTTCAAAATTGTATTGTCTGTAGTGAATTTGTAATTCGCTGTCGAAATTGAGTTGTTTGCAGAGAATTAACATTTGTTGTCGAATTGTGTGTTCTATAATGACTTTGAGATTTGTTGCTGAAGTAGAATTGTCTGCAACGACTTGGTAATTCGCTGCTAAAATTAAGTTGTTTGCAGTGAATTAACATTCGCTGTCGAATGGTGTGTTCTACAATGAAATTGTGATTCGCTGCTGAAGTTGTGTGAATTTATGACTCGCTGCCAGAATTGAGTTTTCTGCACCGAATTAGTATTCGCTACCAAAAACGTGTTGGCTGCAGCAAATTAGTAGTCGATGCCAAATTGTGTATTCTGCGATGAATTTTTGATTCGCTCCCAAAGTTGTATTGTCGGCAGTGAAATTGTGATTCGCTGTTGAAACTAAGTTGTCTGGAGCGAATTTGTGATTCGCTCTCGAAGTTGAGTTGTCTGCAACGAATTTCTGATTCATTACTGAAGTTGAGTTGTCTGTAGGGAATTTATGATTAGCTGCTGAAACTGAGTTCTCTTCAGCAAATTAGTATTCGCTACCGAATTGTGTGTTCTATGGTGATGTTGTGATTCACTGTTGAAGTTGTGTTGCTGCTGCAGTGAATTAGCATTCACAATTGAATTGTGTGTTCTGCAGCGAATTTGTGATTCGCTACCGAAGTTGTGCAGGCAACAAATTTATGATCCGCTGTCGAAGCTGGCAACGAATTTGTGATTTGCTGCAGAAACTGAGTTCTCTGCAGTGAATTAGTATTCGCTGTCGAATTGTGTGTTCTATGGTGAATTTGTGATTCGCTGCCAAAGTTGAGTTGTCTGCAGCGAATTTCTGATTTGCTGTCGAAACTGAGTTCTCTGAAGTGAATTAGTATTCACTACCGAATTGTGTGTTCTACGGAGAATTTCCAATTCGTTACTAAAGGTCTGTTATCTAAACCAAATTTGTGATTTGCTGTCGAAGGTGAGTTGTCTGCAGCAAATTTGTGATTTGCTATCGAAACTGAGTTCTCTACAGCGAATTAGAATTCGCTGCCAAATTGTGTGTTCTGTAGTGAATTTGCGATTCACTAACGAAGTTGTATTGTCTGCAGCAAAATTTTGATTCCCTGTCGAAACTGAGTTGTCTGCAGTGACTTAGCATTCGCTGCCGAATTGTGTGTACTGCAACAAGTTTTAATTCCCTGCCGAAGTTGTATGGTCTAGAACGAATTTGTAATTTGCTGTTGAAATTGAGTTGTCTGCCGAATTGTATGTTTCAAAATTGTATTGTTTGCAGCGAATTCGTAATTCAGTGCCGAAATTAAGTTGTTTGCAGAGAATTAACATTCGTTGCCGAATTGTGTGTTCTGCAGCGACTTTATGATTTGTAGCCGAAGTTGAATTTTCTGCAATGATTTGGTAATTCCCTGCTGAAATTAAGTTGTTTGTAGTGAATTAACATTCGTTGTCAAATAGTGTGTTCAACAACGAAATTGTAATTTGCTTAAGAAGTTGTGTTGTTGGCAGCGAATTTATGACTCGCTGCTGAAAACGTGTTGGCTGCAGCAAAGTAGCATTCACTGTTGAAATTGTGGCGCCGGCAACGAAACAATTTTCGCTGCCGAATTGTGCAGGTGGCAACGAACCAATTTTCACTGCTGAATTGTGTAGCCCGCAGCGAACCAGTTTTCACTGCTGAATTGTCTGGCCTGCAGCGAGTCAGTCTTCACTGCCGATTTCTACAATAGGCCTCCTGAGCAGAAATGACTCAAATGCTTGTAACAATTTCATTGTATGATGGTGTAAAATTTAGAGCACTTGAATGTGAACATATGAACTCTTGAAATAAGTATGGTGATGAATGTGATTCAAAGATATAAATGTACTAATTTGCGACCATTTATGTCTTAAGTGGTGTGGTCGGGATAGGACCATCATCAGGACAAGGACAACCCGTAGGTGGAGCAGGTAGGTGACTTTCACCTTTCTTTTTCATAACGTTGAATTATGAAATATTTTATCATGAATATTATTGTATTGTGTTAATATAGATATGAAATTGCCAAATGCTTAAATGTTGACAAAAGTCGACTTGGGCTTATCTTTTAGATCTATGAACTCATCAAAGGTAAACCCAAAATACAAAGAAGACAGGTTCTTAACCAAACAAACATCGAGGCATGAAATTGAGAAAAAAATCAATAAAAAACAACGATGCAAAAAAATAACAATTAAAATAATTAGGACTAAATTCAACATAAAAATCAAATGAAATTAAATATTCATGGATGGAATTCTAAAAAACCAGCCCAATAAGAAAATAATTAGAAAACAACATGACCAAATTTGACGCAAAAAGTCAATGAAAATAAATGTCTAGGGGTAGAATTTTAAAAAAAAATCAATCAAGAAAATAATTCAAAACAAAACAAATACCAATTCAAAGAATGGGTACCAAATTTGAAAAACAAAATTCAAAAATCAAATGAGCAGTGATGAAATCAAATATAAATTCCAATTAGAAATAATCAATGTAAATACAAAAAATTACAAATAAAAGAAGAAGGACTAAATCCAAAGAAAAAAAATAAATTGATAAGCTGAAATGACTTTTCGCATGGGCAACACGTGATTTTAGGAAGAAAAAGAAGGAAAAGAAAGAAAGAAAGAAAAAAGCCAATTCTGGCCAAACCTTGCTGAACCACCAAATATGTGCAATCCAGGGAGGAAAAGGACGCTGAGACGAATCAAATGACGTGGCGGAAGCGTCATTACAACCACCAGAGTCAGTCGTACGTGCCACCCAAAGTGAACGGAGCGTTGACACGCTAATTTTTTTGTTTTTTTTTGTACAAAACCAAAAATGCCCCTAAGACCAATCAACAATAACAAATAAACCATGAGGAAATTACAATCAAGCCCCTAAATTCATAGCTAAAAAATTGGAATGGCATGGGTAATGTTGTAATTTCATTGTTCTATCAAACATGAAAATACAAAAACTTCATTGTATAGAAAACATTAAATTATTTTATTCTAAGATTACATTTTAAAACGCAATTACTAAAATAATCCTATTTAATTTTAAAAGATATTTATTTCATGGAAAAAATTCACCCTATCCGGAAACAAAACCAAAGATAAATTAACTAAAAAACAATATAGGATCAATCATAATGAATAATAAACTGTTTCTTAAAGCCCAACAACACCAGCGTGAGTTTTAGATTTGTTAATGGAATCCAAAAATACAAAACTTATTCTTGACATCCTTACCCGAGCTGGTATAACTTCCTGCAAACCAGTTGATACTCTAGTCTCCCCTTCGAAATTCATTTTATTACCGGATCATTCATTCTCTGATCCTACACGATTTTGTCAAATCATGGGTGCTCTTCAATATCTTACCTTCACCCGTCCAGATATATGCTTTGTTGTTAACGGAGTTTGTCAGTTTATGCATGCTTCTACAGATTTTCATTGGGCCGCTGTCAAACATATTTTACGTTATCTTAAAGGTACGACATCTTATGGTTTCCATATGACTCGAGGCTCCTCTTTTGCTCTACATGGCTTTACAAATGCAGATTGGGCTGGTATCTTGTCTTTTTTGGTTAGACGCTGATTTCTTGGAAATCCGGCAAGCAACGCACTGTTGCTCGCTCCTCTACGGAGGCTAAGTATAAAGCCCTTGCTGATGGTACAAGTCATTTGGCTTCAATACTTGTTAACAGATTTGCAGGTTCCCTCAGTCTCTGCTCCTACCATTTGGTGTGATAATCTTGGTGCTACCTATCTCTCAGCAAATCCTATCTTCCATGCTCGTACTAAGCATGTTGAAGTGGATTATCACTTTGTCCGTGACCGTGTTGCCAAGAAAGAAATTCAGATTTGTTTTGTTCCCTCTCGGGATCAACTTGCCGATGTCTTCACTAAACCGCTTCCTGTTGCATCCTTTACTGCTTTTCGGTTCAAGCTTCGGGTTGATCCCCCACCCTCAGCTTGAGGGGGCATATTATAGAATGTATATCATGTATCTATCAGAATAGGAAATTAATATAGGATGTTGTAATCATTACAGTTACTCATGTATCTATCAGAATAGGAAATTAATATAGGATGTTGTAATCATTACAGTTACTGCAGTATCCTGCTGCCTCTATATAAATAGGAAGGTTGGCTAAGACACAACCTAACACATTCAATTACTCTCAACTAAGACCAATTTGTTCTCCATGTAATTTATTTCATTTTTTTATGTAAATAAAATAAAATAAAAATAAAACATGGCAAATTTTGATTGGTTACAATATATATATATATTGCTTCTACGAGCTTCTTTCTCTATTAGCAATTAGTGGGGTTCAAGATTGATGGTGATCCAAGTGATACATTGAGTTTGGCAAATAATATGGTTCGCTGTGAAACTTTGTCATTATTGGATGTTTCCAGAGTAGTGATGGTTACGTGTTTGATAAGTTTCACAATGGTCTGGCAAGATTGTTATGCGAATGCTGCACTTGCATGAACCTCGAGGTAAAGGTGCCAAGGATTTCAAGGTTTGTATACAAGGGAAAATAAAATTGAGTTGGTCTAACATGTTTCTCAAGTCGTAGGATAATCATAATAACAGCAATAGTCAAATGTTATAGTCAACACAGTCCGAAACAACATTGAGTCGTAGGATATCATTTTGACTTATTGAAAATGATTTTATTCATTTAATTCTTGAATATATATATTATCAAGAACTTCTTGAAATTTTGCTTCTAGTCTGAACATGCAATCCATGTCGACTGGGTCCATAAGACTATAATTTTATTGCGGATTCTTTTGAAATTAAAGTGTATTGAAAAAAAAATAAAAAAATAAAAACTCATGCGTCTTGATTTTGGACCATATAAGAAGTAATCACAATTCCTTATATAACTGGTGACCAATAAATTCAGTCTTCTAACTCATAGAAGGTGTGAAATACAAAAACTCAGAGAGTGAGAAACATGGGATCTCTTCCAAAGAGCACCAAGGCTCATGCCGTGTGCGTCCCATATCCAGCTCAAGGTCACATAACTCCTATGCTCAAAGTAGCAAAACTACTCCATCACAAAGGCTTTCACATCACCTTTGTCAACTCTGAATACAATCACAGACGTTTGCTCAGGTCCAGAGGCCGTAACTCCCTTGATGTCTTGCCTGATATCCAGTTTGAAACCATTCCAGATGGTCTAGGTGATCAGCTTGATGCTGATGTTACCCAAGACACTTCATTTCTCTGTGACTCTACCTCAAAGGCTTGATTAGACCCAATTCGCCTACTTCTTGCCAAACTCAATTCATCAAATGTTGTCCCGCCTGTAACTTGCATAGTAGCAGACAGTGGCATGTCCTTCGCTCTCGATGTTAAGGAGGAACTTCAAATCCCTGTCGTCACTTTCTGGACTTCAAGTGCATGTGGCACATTGGCCTATGCGCATTACAAACATCTTGTTGAAAGAGGTTACACACCATTCAAAGGTACGTACTTGATACATTTATTACTAATTTCATACTATCATCGATCTTTTCGAAGTAAATTGTTCATGTAACGTGTTTTTATCTTTGATATCAATGATGCAGAAGAAAGCGATTTGACAAATGGATATTTGGAGACAAAAATAGACTGGATTCCTGGAATGAAAGATATTCGTCTGAAGGACCTTCCGACCTTCATTCGCACAACAGATCGAAACGACGTTATGCTAAACTTTGTGATAAGAATAATTGATAGAGCTTCAAAAGCTTCAGCAGCTCTTGTGAATACTTTTGATGACTTAGATCATGATGTTCTGGTTGCTCTCTCATCTATGTTTCCTCCAATTTATTCTGTTGGTCCTCTTAATTTGCTTCTTGATCAAACACAGAATGATTATCTAGCATCAATTGGATCCAGTCTGTGGAAAGAAGAGACTGAATGCCTGCACTGGCTCGACTCCGAGGATCCCAATTCTGTTGTCTACGTGAATTTTGGAAGCATAACTGTGATGAATCCACAGCAACTTGTGGAGTTTTCTTGGGGACTAGCTAACAGCAAGAAGAATTTTTTATGGATAATCAGGCCTGATCTTGTCAGGGGCGACTCAGCGGTTTTGCCTCCAGAGTTTCTTGAAGAGACTAGAGAAAGAGGCCTGATGGCGAGCTGGTGTGCGCAGGAAAAAGTCCTGAAGCATTCATCGATAGGAGGGTTTTTAAGTCACATGGGGTGGAATTCCACCATTGAAAGCTTGTCCAACGGCGTGCCAATGCTATGCTGGCCTTTTTTCTCCGAACAACAAACTAACTGTAAGTTTGCTTGCGTTGATTGGGGTGTTGGCATGGAAATTGAAAGTGATGCAAATAGAGATGAAGTAGAGAAGCTTGTGATAGAGTTAATTGATGGTGAGAAAGGTAAGGAAATGAAAAGGAAGGCAATGGAATGGAAGTCAAAGGCTGAAGCGACAACTGGTATTAATGGTTCATCATCCATGAATTTTGAAAAACTTGTCAACGACGTGCTCTGCTTCCAAAAACCTTGAATTAGCTTCTTTGATGAAATTGTTGTTACATCTGGTTGTCTACCTTTAGCTATTTTTTTGATCATCATGCTGTTACATAATCCACTTTTCCATTCAGCCAATTGAATAGTTTGCTAATCTCCACGACAAGGAGCCATTAACGCGCATGCCCATGCTCCTCATCCATTCGCATTAGCATGGTGGTTCAATAATGTGAGAAAGAAAAATACAAAACTTATCCGTATGCATGGAAAAAATTAACACTTTCAGAATTCATTGTTCACGAGTTTTAAGGAAAACGTCTAACCTTCCTGGTAACGGTATGAAATGTTGAAATAGACTTGTTGGGCTTAGTAATCATCAGAAATCGCGAAAACCTGTAAACTAGAACATTCATCAATAGAACTATTTTCTTATTTTTTTTTTTAATTGTAGTCAATTAGAAAATAAACAATTAAATTAACTACTAAACAACTTAAGACAAGCGCTAAAATTAAATTTAGTACTAACCTTAAAAATTAAAGATAATGATGAAGCTAACCAACACAAGCACAAGTAGTTACATTTAATTTAGTCAAAAAATCTTCCTAAAATTTAGTAATTTCTAACATAACAAATAATTAAATCTCAATTGCTTCATAGATTAGAGAGATCAAACAATTGCATATTTAATATCTAACTCATCAGTAGATTGCAACGAATAATAAACTAGAGGTCTCATAGTAATTAAACAAGAAAATCATGAAAAATAGGCATAAAAGAATATCCAATAGTCAAAGCAAAATTAGTTACACAATACCATCATGAATATCATAAAGAAGAGAAAGAAATTGGGGAAGAAATTAGGGAAAAGGAAGAAAAAAGAGAGAAGGGAGACAAAATCCGATATGATCTCCCTTTTTCTCCTTTACACAGTAACTTTTGCTCGTCTTCAATCAAAGCAGAAATTCACTTTCCATGAAAAACAAAATAAAGGTTGCAATGTCATCAACAAAGAACAATCAAGCTCTTCAAAAATAACAACATATAATGAATACAAATTCTTAGACAACTTATAATTATTAACAAGCATTTTCATTTAAAGATAGAATAAGGTAAATGCGTAGACCCTCATAAAAATAAACACTCGACTTTCATGTGTTTGAAAGGTATGTGTTTCACTCAAATTCATTCCAACATAAATGCTCTATCACAGGCTTGTATATCTTTTTATTCTGCACCACTAAGATCACATGCAGAACTTGAATCATAAAGACTTTTCAAGGTTTGTAATGGGGCTTAGGATCAAGGTGGAAAACATTTGGAAATGTAGCTCCAAAGCCATCTAAACTATTGGAACAAAAATACATCAACTCAAGCTCGAAAATATAAGACATGTAAAATCAATCACTCCATTCAGTAGATTCTTCAATTTGACTTTAAAGCATTTAAACCACGTACAACTCATATATTGAAAGCATTTAGTAGATTTAATAGTTTTACCGATGAAATGTTTTGTCGGTATTTACACTAACATTCTGTAGGCAACATTTTTACCGATAGATTTACGAACGACAATCGTTCGTCGATAATGTCATTTCTATCGGTAAAAAAAAAACTCGATGTTTTTACAGACAGAATATGCGAACCAAAAAAATTACCCACTTTAATACACGAATATAATTATTTCGTCGGTGATTGGAGGTGGCATTTATTGTAATTTTATTCCAACCCTCTGTAAAATACCGACGAAATAATTTCGTCAATGATGTAATAGTGTTGTAATGGCATATGAAGTAAATTGTTCCCCTTGCCTCTAGAATATACTGACGGATTATGTCCGACAGTATATCCGTTTGTAATAATTAAAAAATAATTTTTTAAGAAAAGCTTTTCAAAAAAAAATGTATATTGTTCATATAAAAATTAAATTCAAATATTCATTACAAATTTATGTTCAAATAAAAATTAAACTAGAACAATGACAGCGCTGGAGGAGGAGGCTAGTCGTTCCCGAGACCATACGGCCAAAAAGAGGTACACATGTACCACTCATATGCGATCTAATGTCTATGACCATTTGGCGGAGTTGTTCATAATCCGCCGAGAGTTGGTCATATTTTTTGGTGAGATGAGACGTATGTTGTTACAAGACCATGAACTCCTGAGACTGGGTGCTCGATATCGATTATGAGCTCCCAATGGTTCAGACACAACGGGTCATCCACCAGTCTCGGCCGTAGTGTTGGAGAGTCTATACACCCGATTTCTATCGGGTCCACCAGACAATCCTGTCTCCATCCACAAATCTGAATCAAAATCCGAGTGGGTTGAAGGATCGTCCCCGTATCTCTCTCTCAACGGCTGTTTTATGTCTCCTAGAAATAAAAACTAAAAGCATTAAATTGAATTCAAGAAAATAATAACTTATGAAAGAAAATGGTTGAATGAACATACAACAAAATGTTGAGCGCTGTTGTCGATGAACTATTGCATCCCTTTTTGGCGGTCTTCACTTCGCACGTGCGTCTCCACAAAAAGCTTCATTGGGCTTGGCTCATGTCCAAGAGTTGTAGCTTGTAAGAAAACAAATATTGCAAGTTAAATATATTTATAAATAACAACAAATTAATTAAAGATAGATGTGATTAAAATTAATCTTACCATCTACTTTGCATGCAAAACAAAAGGAACGGAACCGCTGGTATGCGTGGTAACCGAGCCATGAATTTGCCGGCTCTAGTTCCCTGCACTAGATTGCGAGTATTGTGTGAAACACTCAGATGTCATGTGCTGAATATATTCCACCCAATTAGCGATTCTTTATTTACTTTACCTATCTTGGGTCTTTTTTAATTATTCCCACTGGAAATAAGCTTATCCTTTAAGTGTAACGGCAATTAGTTTCACCTTTATTTGTTCTGGACTTCGTTATACTAAAATATCATCTCTACTTCATACAACTTATTAATAAATTCTGTTACTTTCAAGATTCCTGTGAACTTATAAAGTTTTATCTAAAACATTAAGTCTCCATGACAATCATCCCAATCAAGAGGTTGTCTCCTCTACTCTTACCTCTAAAACATATTCAAAAGACTAGTTATAGACGAATTAATACCAACTGATAGTCCTTTAAGGGTCTCACCATTGCTAACAGAAAAGTTAATTTTGTATTCTTTCTTTACAGATCTTTTATTACTAGCTATTGATTGTCGCTTTCTCAAGAGAGAATCTATTTATCCTCTCTTACGAGAGCACGTCATATTTTGTGATCTCTTCCGGCTATGGTTGCTTATTAGCACATAATAAACAAGCAATAATTAAAACTTGTTATGCTTTAATACCACTTAACACATACAAATCAACATACAAGTAGACAACAATCAAAGAAAGATAAAATTGTTGTAAAAAAAGGTTATCACCATAATAACCCTTGTTGTTACCCATTTTAGGGCCTCACATAAATTTATGAAAAAAATCAGAAAAGAGGAAAAAACAAAAAAATGAAAAGTTGAAAAAAAAATTATATTAGTGGAGAAAACATAAAAAACGCTTAGAAAATTGCTAGAGACTGGTTAGGAAGGATAAAAGTATACAAGGTTTGAAAAATTGGCAGTCCAATATGGACTAGTGAAAGCCCCTTAAATTGGAAAATTGCATTTGGGAAGGAAAAGTAAAAATTAGAGGTTTAAGGACTCAATTGAAATTTTTTTAAGGTTTAATTGAATTTATTGAGGGCTTAATTGCAAGAAAATTTGTTTTTATGTTTAATTTGAGCTTTAATTAGAAGAAATTAAAGTTTGGGGTTAAATTGCAATTTAGAAAAGGCTAATTTGGTCAAAATAAGGGCTTAGTTGTATTAGTATTAAACTTTGATGGGAAAATAGGGACTTGATTGAAGAAATTTAAAACCAAGGACCAATTTATAAAAGGCACAAGACTTTAGGGACTGACATTGGTTTGTTGATCAATTAGGGGTCAAAATGCACAAATTGATAACAAATGACCAAACTGGAAAAGACACTAAACTTTGGGGCTAACAACTAAGTTTGTTAGGAGTAAAATTGCATGAAATTCAAAGTTGGAAAGCAATTACAGGTGCAATTAAAAGAAATCAAGAGATTAGGGACTAAATTAAATTTTGGCCAACTTCTAAATTAAAAGCCTTAATTTCTCGGTGGCTAACCTAGATGACATATCACCAGGTTCATGTTCAAAATGCATCGTTGGGAATATATGGCAGATGACATGTTGTCTACCTACTATTCATGTTTTTCTTCAGGCAATTTTAGGCTCATGGAGTTGTCATCTTCAAATGAATAAAAGTGAAGTTACAAACCTCCAAATTGAATAAGGTTAAAACCAAACAAAAGGTGTTCACCTCCTCTACCAACTTCAGATGCTCTCTAATGATGTTTACATTGGAGTTGCTATAGCAAAGTCTCAAGAGTGGTCAACCCAGTCAGCCTTACTATGACACCCATTTAGCGAAACCACTAAGCTTTTTCGTTGTTCACACTTTAAACCTTCTTAGTAGGTTCTTATCAAGTGTTGACCATGTTGCTCTTAAGATCAAAAGGTCATAATCCACTCCTTCGTCTCCAAGTTTAGTAAAACCATTAAAACCTTAAAAACCAAGTTTATTGCAAAACCACCATTACAAAACCAGTAAAGTACAGAGCTTTCAGCTATTAAAACATACCCAAAACCCTTCTATTTGTATTATAGGGTCAAGCATTGATCAATCATGATCAAACCTTGATCAAATTCCTAACTTGAAACCCTATAAATACCTCGTGAAAAATCAAAGGGAAAAGAGAGAAAAGGAGGAAAAGAGGAAGAAGGGGAAGGAAAATCTTGATAAGAAAACTAAGTGTGAAGGTGCAAAAGCCTAGCACAAAGATTTCTTATACTTTGAGTGTGGTAAAGCTAAACTTTGCAAGAGAAAAACATAAAGGGAGAATAGCCATTAGTGAGCTTTGAAGGTGTAAGCTTCCTCTAACTTAGTAGGTGATGTCCATGAGGCACACCTGTACCTTGTTTTACATGTTTAAAGATATTTATGAACTTGTTTTTGTGTTATAATGTCTTTAGTTTTGATTTTTTATTAATTTATAAAAATGTTTTTTTTATTAATCCTTTTTTGAGTTGGTTGTTAATGTTTGATGGATGTTCAGAAGATGTTTAGATGATTATTTTGGTAAAATGGATAAAGTTAGAAATCTACCAAATATGGTAGTAGGTTTTTTTTTTAGGGCTTGTTGATGCATGTTTTTGGCTCTTGAGTTTTGGTTGAGTCTTGTGAACTGTTAAAATATCAATTTTGAATCCTAAATTGTTGAATATGTTAGCTAGATGTTTGGTTTAACAATTTTGGGAATTGAAACCTCATGTATGTTTTATATGATTTATTGTTTTATTGTTTTGATTTAAATATGTGTAATTATGACAATATGGTTTAGGGGAACAAAAAACAAGAGGTTGAGAGACATAAAAGGCCAGTTTTAGGTTGAAGGGTATTTCTGCATTTCTAGGTAGATTCTAGGCAATGTTCTTCATATGAACATTGTCTTGGCTACTTGATTTCGCCATTGTTTCTTCATTTATTTTTATCAACATCTTCACATGATTTCATTAATCAATAATTTAGGGTTTTTTGCATCAATAAATATCTTCACATGAGTTATTTTGATCAAATCGTGATTATTGGTTGATAATCGTTGATGTTTGATGCTTAATTATTGTTCAATGATTGATTTCCAACATGCTTATGTCTTTGGTTTATTCATATTTGGTCTGGATCTCGATTCATGTTGTTGGTCATGTTCTTCATTTGCTCTTCATGTTCTTGAGTTCACTTGGTTTTTATCCATTTTAGATATAATAAAAATCTATTATTTTTGTGTTTTTTTGCAAATTTGATTCGTTTTAAGTTTTGATTTTGGTTTTGGTTTGTTTTTCGGGTCGAACCAATGCTTTTGGTTCGGTTTATAATCGAACCCAAGATTTCAGATCAACTTGATCGGGTCAAATTTGGGTCATTTGGGTAATGATTTCTTGGCTTAAAGGCATGTTTAGCTAACACACCTATAGACCTATTTTAGCAGTTTCACTTAAAGAAAAAATAGGTTTTTGCCAAACAAAACCTTAAAAAAAATTAAAAATAAAAGGTTTCCTTACACATGGCAAAAATAACCTAAAAAACATTGGAGTGTATCTTAAAATTAAGAAAAATATTTCAAAAAATATTTTTGCATATTTAAAAGTACACAAAGTATTGTATGGATTTTATAGTCAGTTTAGAATAATAATTATTCACTTTTAAAAAAGGATTTTGGCCTATATTTTAAAAATACTAAAAACTTATTTTTAGTGAGAAAATATATTATTCACTTTTAATATAATGATACAAAAACCTAAAAAAAGTTAATATCCAAAATATTATTAGGAATAATAATTTATTATTATTCACTTTTAATATAAGGATAAAAAACTTCTATGGATCAGTCAGTATCCAAGATATTATTAGGAGTAATATAATTCATTCACTTCTAATACAGTGATAAAAATTACAAGGAATTTTATCTATAATATTATTTGAAATGACACAATAGCAAAAAATTCTAAGTTTGTCCTAAAAAGCCTTAACGATAATTGATGATATTTTAACTAGTATCTCTTGGTACAAGAGTCATGGACATCTGAAATACCAAAGAAACATAAAAAATGAAAATCACTGAATCTCTTTGGATTTTTAGTTATGGTTCATTTACAATGCATAAGTTGTGAGTAGACCTATTTTCTTTACAGATCTTTTAGACCAAGTTCATCATAGCAATCACGTCATGGATACACTAATAGAAATAGAAATACCATTATGTGATAGCAACCATAAATAAAGAACAACAATGCAGCTTATCTCAAGAAAGGCATACTAGAGGTGTTAATACCTTCCCGTTACACGCAACCAATCCCTTGCCTAGAATTTCTAAAGACTAATTAGGGTTCCTAGTAATCATAATATTAGGTGGCGACTTGTTATTCAACCAAAGACCTCTCGACTTGTTTTGGAATGATTGCTGCAATGTCACGCTCTCACGAAGGGCATGACAACCCTAATTTATATTTTATTTTTGAATATTTTCTTTAATCAATTTTTTCTTTTTTGATGAGGTTTGCAACTCTTTAATAATGCCAAATTCTAACATTTATAATGTTAGAAAGTTAGAATCCTAAGTCAAATAGAAAATACAACATAAAAAAAATAGCTAAAAACTTGAAAATAAAAAGGAAAAATAAAGAAATTGACTCAACAATATCTTCCGCTCCTAATTTGATTATCTTTCAAAGCTCAACTTGTTACAACAAGTTAACCCTTTATAGAACTAATCCAGTGATGAGATCTGAAATTATGGGCTCTTTTTGTTAGGCTATTCATTTAGCATGAACATGCTTATTCTTGGATTTAGTTTTGTTCTACCGGTTCATAATGAGTGTAGTAAACTTTTTGTATAATTCACTGATATTAGATCCATAATTAACTATTAGATTTTTCAAACCCAACTAAATCACTATCGAAGTATCTTTGTGACAAGTGATAGAAATTCAAACCCGTTTACAGAAAAGGTTTCTAGCCTAGAGATGCCCTACTGAGTGGAGAGGATATGTAGCTAGCCTCGAATGGCATATACAAGAGGGAAGAGGTCATATCACATCTAAACATATATTCAAGTATAAGTACAATTTCCTATTGTCAGGGTTTGCACAAGGTTTGTATTCCATCTTTACAATATACGTTACAGACACTTGAATGAGTGGGCCACCCTAGATGCCTTTGAGAACTACATGAGACAATATGGGAAAGAGTCATCTCTATATCCGGGAGTGAAAGTGGAGCCCGAATTTATGGCCTATCTCTATACAAATGTATCTCCGTGACCAATCATCACTTAACGGTTAAGACATAATCTCATAATCAATCTCTATTTCACATGAATTGCAACACCAATGGTGGAGGTTTTTATGTGGCTGATGCTTTTTCAAAAGAAAAACTTCTAGGATTTCTTATGGAGGAAAGGCGTGATTGATGCAACAACAGATTTCAGCATGGAATTATTTTTTATATATAGTTTAACATGGGTGTTCAGGCCAGCTTGCGTGCATCTCGATTAATCCCATGGGTCCTAAAATTAACGACTATGTAAGTCTCCAGTGGCCATCATATGAGCAACTATAGGGCTCGAACTTGAGATCATAGAGGGAGCAAACCTTTTAGTCCCAAGCTCTTACCACTGGACCACGATCTAGATGGTTATTGATGAGCCACGAAGTGAACCACGAAGATCTGCAAGGGTAGCAGTAAAAAACCCAAAGTATTTCAATTAATTGGTTGCTGTCACGCATGGACTTATGACCAAGGACGTGGTCTAACTTGTTAGT
>Ga0325411_1002873_pt1 | contig 19433 bp, 7 predicted proteins | sample PopdelMetagenome_13_FD_206181 | JGI IMG/M metagenome (GOLD analysis project Ga0325411, IMG submission 206181) | Populus deltoides microbial communities from Bellville, Georgia, United States - Xylem-PdIQD-R4 | ecosystem: Host-associated > Plants > Phyllosphere > Stem > Wood/Secondary xylem...
TAATATATTATATAAATTAAAATTAATTTTATTACCTTCATCTTTCTTTTTATTCCTAAAATATTTTAAATAAATTAAAAATATAATACAATTATTTATTATTATTATTAAATGAGAAGTGAAAATATGTGATGTGATATGAGAAGTGAATATATCTTTTATTGAAAGACAGCACTAGTAAATGGTGCGTGAACCGTGTTCATTCTGTCCCAATTATTTTCTTGCCAGCTAATTTCTTGACATTCCTGGACGTGACCACAAAACGCAAAAAAGCAAGAACACCATGCTTTACGAGGTGCAGAAAACCCACCTTCTTTTATTTTTAGTTATTTGTTAAAATATTTTTTTAATATTAATACATCAAAAAAATTTTAAAATATTAAAGAAATAATTTAAAACAAAAATACAATTATATGCTCTTGAATCAAATGGCTTTCACGTTCAAAAAACGATGATTTCTTCGATCTTTTATATATATAACAGTATTAAAATACTTTCCAGCAACGTCCAAACGCTTGCTGATGCAATCGATGGATCAAGACAGGGGAGTGAGGAATATTTATATAGATGTCTTTAATATAAAAAATCGAGGTTCTAATGCAGGTGTTCTGACTGGTTTGCGTATATCTTAACTAATTTCACGGGCCCTGAAATTAACGATCTTATAAACCTCCAATAACCCTGAGATTTATAAAATTCTAATTAATAATTTAAAAAATTAATCTAAATCTATTAAATTTAACCTAAGGATATGTTCTGCCACGCAAATAATTGAATATATACTGTCATTACTTTCATTATCACCGCATCACTATCACCATTATCCTCGTCGTTATCAAAATAAGTCTTCAAAATCATAATGTCTAGAGACTTTAGCCGTTTTCCACCGACTTTAGCCGTTTTCCACCAGCTCTTTCCCATTGTAATTAGTCATTGGGATACTTGTGAACCGGGTATTTAAAATTACGGTAATGGTTATAATATAAAATGTTTTTTTAAAAAAAAATATATTAAAATAATATTTTTTAAATTTAAAAAAAAAACATTTAACATCATCACATTAAAATAATTTAAAAATATAATTTTAACATCACAAAGTTTTGAATAGAGGGGAAAAAAGAAAACAGAGGGTAGTGGACTGCTGATTTTATAGCTCGAGTCGAGTACACGATGGACTTTGAAGTTCGAGCTTGGGTGAATTGAAGTCATCTGTAGGCTAAGACCCAGCAGTGCATCTTGGATAAAAGTTAGGCCATGGGAGACATGAACAGACGCCCAACAACTATTCATGCCTCAAGGCCTAACTTAGTTCTGTGGAGAGCCTTCACTTCTTGGTAGGCCCGTTGTTTCAATGGGAAGAGAAACTAGCATCCTTTTTCTTTTTTACAATTGTTCGGAACTAATTTCTTTACTTTTCTACATTGAATTTAATTATAATATTTAATTTAAATTTAATTAATTAATTAATTAATTAAATTCATATATTTTAAAAAAATAAAATTTATTTTATTTTGTTTCTTATATCACTATCATCACCTTCATCTTATTCTTTCTTCAAAGGTTTCTAAAAAACAATGGATAGATAGATATTTTAAAAAATTAAATTCCATTAATTTATCTTATTTAGTGTAGTAAATTAGAAACATATGATTTACTTTTATATCATTTTTAAAAATTAAATTCCATTTAAAATTTAATTTTTAATGCTTAAAAACATTTCAAATATAAGGTTTCATTAAAACCTCCGAACATGTGTTAGTGAATTTCAAGCATTGAATTTAGCAAAGGATATAATACTTTATCATAAAATTATCCATTTATCAAAATTTAGATGTAACCTCTCATCCATAAATTAGGTTCAAGCGATAAAACAAATTAACTTGTACTAAAACGCTTTGGCATTTTATTGTAGTAATGAAAAATGAAATGTTAAGGTTTTTTTTCACTCTGGTTCTTAAGAATTTTGATGATTTTTTTTTAAAATAAACTTTTTTTTTTTTCATTTCATCTTTCAATATTAAATTTATTAGGTATTGGTTTTCATAATTTATTTAGATTTATTTTCTATTAAGTTATCTTGGTCTTATTGAATTGTTTTTTCAATTTTATCATTTAATATTGTGTTGATTGGGGATTGAACTTTATGATTTTTTTTTCTATGAAATTATTCAAGTCTCCTATACTGGGTTTGACATATTAACCTAAGTTAACTCGAGTCATTTATTTTGTTCTTTTTTATTTTATTATATTTTAGTTTAATCTTTCAACACTGAGTTTGGTTGATTGAGAATTGGATTTCATAATTTATTTACGTTATGTGCAATTATTGTGGTCTTATGACCCAGGTTGTGAGTTATGTTGGTTAACTCGAGTTTTTTTTAGTTTTTTTTTTTTTAATTTCATCATTCAATATTGGGTTGATTGGGAATTAAACTTCATGATTTTTTTTATTTGTATTTTATGAGATTATCTTAGTCTCATAACTCGGGTATAACTCGGGCTTAGCATGTTAACCCGAGTTGACCTGACTCATTTTCTTAGTTGAATTTTGTTTTCAATTTCATCTTTCAACATCAAGTTTATTAAGAATTGAGTTTAATACTAGTTTTTTTTTTCCTTTCTATAGGGTTATCAAGGTCTCCTAGCCTAGGTAGTGGATTTGAAAGGTTAAACCGAGTTGATTCTAGTCTCCTAGCCTAGGTAGTGGATTTGAAAGGTTAAACCGAGTTGATTCTAGTCAATCTAATATGTTATCATTTTAACATTTTAAAAAAATGTTATCTTGCTTTCTTTGAGTCAAACTATATCTTTATTGATTGTCCAAATTGTCTTTGAACCTACCAAGTCGATAAGGTCATATAAGGTCAATCCCTTTACAGTTAAAAAAAATCTACTAAAAAATGCATTAACAACACTTGGATATTAACAAAAGGTATTGGCATTTCACTGTAGCAATGAATAATAAAATGTCGATGCCTATTTCACTTTGGTTATCAACATTTCTTAGGACATGTATTATTTAAAAATTAATTTTTTTTTTAAATTTCATCATCTAACAATAGGTTTCCTGGTTTTAAACTTCATAATTTATTTTAATTTGCTTTTTATAGAGTTATATTGGTTTACTGGGCTGATTGAAAATTGAGCTTCATAATTATTATTTTATTTGCTTGTTATGGGGTTATCACGGTCTCAAAACCCGAGTCGTGAGTTTTATGGGTTGGTTAGGTTAATTCGAGTTTTTATTGTCCTTTTTTATTAAATATTTTTTTAAAAAAATTCATCTTTTAACATTAGATTGATTGGGTTTATAATTTTTTTGATTTGTTTTCTATGGAGTTATCTATATTTCCTGACTTGAGTTTGACAAGTTAATCCAGGTTGACTCTGTCATTTTCTTTGTTATTTATTATTATTATTATTATCTCAATTTAATCTTTAAATATTGGGTTGGTTTGTAATTGAACTTCATGATTTTTGTTATTTTCTTTCTATGGTGTTATCATAGTCTTATAACTCAGGTCACGAGTTAGGCTGACTGACTTAAGTTTTAGTTTTTCTCTTTTTTTATTTGATTTTTTTCAATTTAATCCTTAGATATTATGTTGATTGAAAATTAGGCTTTGTAATTTATTGATTATCTTGATCTCATGACGTGGGTCATTAGTTTAGTCGGTTGACTCAAGTGTTTCTATAGGGTTATTAGGGTCTTATGGACCTGGGTAGTAGATTTGACAAGTTAACTTGAGTTAATCTAAATCGGTCTAATATGTTATCGTTTTAGTATTTTAAAAAGACATTATCTTGATTTGTTTTAATTAAACTATATTTTTATCGGTCGTTTGAGTTGCCTGTGAATCTGTCAAGTTAAACTGGTCACGTCAAGTCAATCTCCATATAGTTTAAATTTTGTATACTAAAAAACAAATTAACAACACGTGGATTTTTTTTTATATCCAAATAAAATTTGATATGATCCGCAATATAACATGTTGGATAATCTATTAAGATTACTAAATTGAATGGTCTATAACTTGAACAAATTTCAAATAGGACTTTTTGATTAGGTATTGAATGGACAATAACTTGGACTGATGGGTGCTCTCTAACCCATTGTTGCTTGGTCGGTACAGACTTTGGAAACACCTTTTTAAGTTTGATCATAAAACAAGAATATATACATTAGTAAATCATAACGCTTCCGTCGAGCTAGTTTATGGTTTCTAGGAGATAAAAACTATAGTTGGATCTAGATTGTTAGTATGTGTTGCCCTATAGGTCAAATTAATTCCTTGTGATGCAAAAAAGGTAGGCATTGCTAGCATATTCTTTATTAGAAAACAAAAATCATGTGGAGGTTAGCTTAATATGACTTGATCTACTCGGTGAGTTCATAGGCAACTTGAACGATATAAAAACATGACAATAAAAATAAGCACTCACAAAATCAAGCACCAAAAAAATGACAAAATGTTTTATCTAAGACAGTGATAACTTTATAAAAAGCAAAGTAACAAATCATAAAAACCAATTTAAATTAAATATAATGTTAAATGATAAAATTGAAAAAAAAAGTCATAAATTTTTTTTAAAAAAAAAACAAAACCAAATAATGAAATTGAACAAAAAAATCAAAGTACCTAAAAAAAGGTTCAAGTGTGCAACCCTAGGCCTTAAAAAGAAAAGCTTGGACGCATGGGCCTATATTCGAGCCCACGTAATTACGCTTTGATATTTTTTTATACGCGGCGAATGACATGTTATCTGTTTCAGTTTGTTTTTTCTTAAGAAGATTTTGCGATGCATCGCCTGCTCTGCCTAAATTTTCACGACGAGAATTTATTATCGTCTAAATAAACCTATTTTTGCCTTTAAAAAACAATTCAAAAACAAAAAACCAACTCGAAACTCATAATCTTTTGATGTCAAATTTATTATCTCATGCAATTTAAAGGTGAAATAACACTCTAGTGAAACTATTCTCGTCAAATGTAACTTACTGACACCAAAATTAATCATTTTAGTGATCAAAATCAGTGTCAACGAACATCTTCTTTCTCTAAAATAAAAATTTGGTGACTTTTTCTTTCCCACCTCAAAACAAGCACCGGAAAAGTAAAAGAAATGAGTTTTGGACCAAAAAGGAATTTAAAAAAAAAACCAAATAGACTGAAACTAGGTTAGTTACAAGGTAAGAGGACCAAGGTTAATGTTTTAAGTCAATTTTGAAACAGTCATCAAGTTCCCCTGTATTTTCTGCTTTTATGCCCCGACTATCAATTTCATCATTTCCTGACAAATTAGAAGGAATTGGCTTTTAATTTGACCATTGAACAATACAATCAAGTAAAAAAGAAGTTTAAGGACCAAATGGTAAAAAACAATAAAGAGAAAGGGCTATTACTCCAACCCACAATAAAAATATAATAGGATGAACAATATTTGGGTTCATGTTTGTCTTAATTAGGTTATCAAGGGTTGATTCTTCTCCTGCAAGTCCCCTTTTGTATAGTTAGGGGAGCCTTTAATGCTTAAGATAGTAAACATGGGAGAGAGAAAAATAAAAGAGATTGTGATGACTGAGAAGTCATACATGTTTGATGGGTGGTATAAGGTATTTCTACACCATACCATGATTTACCTGCTACTAGATCGTAGCTCATCTGACGAATTATATAGGGGTGATGATTTACCTAGCATTCAGCCAATGAAGAGATTGTCGAGATTGAGGTGAGGTTTATATTTGTTTTTGTATTTTAAAAATATTTTTGAAAAAAATTAAAAATATTTTATTTTTTTTAAATTAATATTTTTTGGTGTTTTAAATTATTTTGATGTATTGATATTAAAAATAAATTTTAAAAATAAAAAATATATATTATTTTAATATATTTTTAAGTGAAAAATACTTAAAAAAATAACCACAATCACATTTTCAGACACGATCAAATAAGGTTGTTTGGGTTATGACCCTAAGGATGATGAGGTTGTGATTTTAGTCCTTCCACCTCTAATTTTTTATTACTCTTTTTATGTATGTAAGGATATTTTATCTAATTTTCCGTGTTCTTCTATAAACAATTTCTAACTCAGCCATCACTAATTAGGGGTGAAAATGGCATTCACTTAAAAAAATTAACTTGTATACTAAAAGAAATGGGGTGCATATGAACAATGAAGGAGGAGTTTTTTTTTTCATTTCCCCTCTTTTTTTTGTTATATTTTTTTAAAAATTTATCCTTCAATATTTTCTTGATTTTGAATTTATTTTCATAAATCAATTTACTTTCTATAAAATTATTATAATCTCAAATAAATATCCTCATATTTGATTTGTGCTTGATTTTATAGGCATCTCTTTTTGTTATCGTATAATTAAATAAAAATAATTTTAAAAAATATTCAAGTTGCAGCGAAGCGCTACCATTTAAACTAGTTTAGACTAAGAAATGTGAAGATCATATATTTATAAAGTTAATGAGAGCTTTTGGTAGATTCAAATATTACCCTTGGATAAATTTTAAAATTTCATGGGCTAGGCTATTAAATTATTTTTTAAAAAAAAGGCTCTCATTGATTAAAAAAATAACATCACTTACTATAATTTATACAAAAATTCACCAAACATGAACATGTGAATTTTTAATTATCATTGGACTTGAAATTTTTTAAAAAAAATAAAATAGTTTTTCTTTCTATTTGCTTGCATGCTTGTTTGTGCACACTTGTATAGATAATTTTTCATTGAAGAATAGGTGAAAGATTGAGTGATTTGATTATTATAGAAAACACTAAAAAGGTGTGGTATAAACATTGTAGATTTTTCTTTCGTAAACCAAGATACATTTTACTATGAACTCATTGTGCAATTATTTTTTTCATTTGGTCATTAAATGTTTTTTAGCAAATTCATTCTTTAATTGCCAAATTAGAGGCCAGTTACTTCAAATTTGTTAAGGCATGACAATATTGAAAGAGAGAGACCTAGAGTGAAAAAGGCGGAGAAAATAGGTTATAGTTTCGAAATTAGGCCAGTAAGTTTAATTTGATCCTCTTATTTTTCAAATTTCAAACTTTCAATCACTTAATATTCATAGCATTCAATTTGATCCAAAACTTTATTTTTCTTATTTTTTTATTCTCAATTTGAGAGAGGAGAGTGAAAGTGGCTGGATTTTGGTGATGGAGATAAAAAGTCTTGGTTAACACTAATTATGGCCACGAAAAATGGTCAATTTTGGTGTAAATGGGTGTCTTTCAATGAAAAGAGTTTATCCTAGGCGTTATTTGTCATTAACCTTGCTTGAGATGGTAGATATGAAATCATGAATGTTTTTGGTTTTGGGTTGATTTCTGGTTTTTTGGTGGATTTTTGGGTTGTTTGAAATTATAAATAGGTTTATCTAGGTGTTTGTTATAATTTCCAGGTGTTTTGAGTAAAAACAATGAGTTTAAAATCAAATTTTTGAGCAAAACAAAACCTAATGCTCGTTTTTTCAGTTACCAATGGTCATTAGAACCAAACTAATAGATGACACGTTATTTGTATTAATTTTAAAATAAATTAAAGGAAAGATAACACATTGTCCGCTTTTTAATACTAATTTCTTATAATGGAGTTATTACGGTCTCAAAACTCGGTCGCAGACTTGATTGATTAACTCAGGTTTATCTATGTTGATATAATATATTATCATCTCGGTATTTTTATAAAATATCTTCAAGTACGTGTTAAATTTTGAATTCATGATTAAATTTATTTAAAAAAAAACACATTAACAATCCTTGAATATTTTTTGTGTTAAAAAAAAAGATTGATTTGACCCACTTTCTTTTGTGTATTTTTTTATGATTATCCAATTCAATAAAAAATTGATTTCAAGAAACAAGGTTATTTATGTTGCTAAATTGTATACACTACATACATCCATTTCTTAATTCTTCAATTTAGTTTTTAGTTGTTGTTCATATTTTTTATATATATTTATCATTATAGATGATTCTTGATTTATTTAATTAAATACTTGAATAATATTTTTTATTTGTGAATATAATTTTCTTGTATAATTAAAATACTTTTTAATTATTTATATATTTATTTTTTTATATTAAAAAAATTTATTTAGCCCTGAAGTACGGGTGAAATAGCCAAGGCACTCCTAGTACTTGAACAAAGGGAAACACGTTCTGTGCGTGTCTAAAAACTGAAGTACGGGACAAACTTGCAAGTAACTTGTGGTTGTGTTTTGTTGCTTGGATGCTCGGACAACGACTCTTTTGGCACTTTACTTTGCTGACTTGCGGCGCTCCTACAGTGTAACCGTGTAACCAGGTTCCTAGCGGCGCTCGGCTAAGTGTCGGCTACCCTGTCTTGGCTCCTAATCCAGCTGGCTTGTCTCCATAAGTTCCTCTTCAACGGCAAAGGGTAAACTCTTAAGGATTTTTGTAAAACTTGTTTTTCTTGATTTTTTGTTTTGATTATCCAAACTAATTTTTTTATTTTTTATTCCTTTAGTTTTACAGTTTTATTATTAGATTCTAAATATTTTCTTTATATGTTAATCCATTAGTTTTAAAAAATGATAGATATTCAAAAAATAAAAAAGAAAAGTAAAGGTTATCTATTGAACATTTTGAAAATAAAAAAATATTTTTAGTGTCATTATGTTTTTCTTAAGGAGAGTAATGTTATTAAGATGTTTTTGAAATTTTATCTTGTTGGAAAAAATATATCTAGTCCCATAATTGTTTTAAAAATAATTAATTTAATTCTTTTTTTGGCTCATTTAAGAGCTCATTTAAGAGTGTTTAAGGTTGTAAATAATATGTCATTTGTTTATTTTTTTAAATAGGACAAATGACACCAAATAAAAAAATATTAAGATCAAGGGTAAATTTAAGCAGAACACGCACAGGCCGTATATGCGTAGGCTTTTTAAAAACATTATAATTATTATTTTAAAAAATAATTAAAGTTCATTATAAATAAAATAATTAAAATTATATTGAAAATACTATTCTATTAAATACAATACAATACATAAATTTTGATTTTGTTTTTAAATAAGATTATAGCATTTTTTTTAATAATATTAACAATCATTTCATTAATTAGTATATATGAACCTATTATGCAAAAAAAATTTAATTTTGTGATTGAGAATATTTAATAAACAAATTTTGTTATTTTTTCATATAAATATTTTTATAAAATTTTCTTAGATTAATTACTCCTTTTTCACATTCAATTGGAAATAAAATATATAAACATGATTTTCAATGATCTTAATTAATACTTGCTTTTGAAAATATGATAAGTTTTTTAATTTTAAAAAGAAATGCATTAATAATGAAATGTTGTTTAGATTGCAAATACACATTTTTTCTAACTTATTTCAAATTATTAAAACTTTAATAAAAATTTATTTCTATTGCTTTTACTTTTACTTTTAATTCAAAAAACTTGTTACTAATAAAATATCGAGACATGACTTTTTATATTTTTAATTGCTACTTTCTTCTCGAACCATGATAAGTTTTTTATTTATTTATTTAAGAAACTATGCTTACGATACAAAATCATGTTTTCATTAAAAAAAGAAATGAATTAATAACGAAATAATGTTTAGATTGAAGGTATACATTTTCCTGCTTTTAGATTATTAATACTTTTACAAAAAAATATGTTAATTCATTTTACTTTTAATTCAAAATACTTGGTAAAAAATGCATGAATAGAAGAATTCATCTAATAAAATATGTTTTTTTAACAATTTAAATCATAAAATTTCATGCAAATGGAAATATGATTTTTAACTGTAAAGGAACTAAATAAAAGTTGAATTAAAAACTATCATGCTCGATAATAACTAGTACATTACTCTTCTATTAGCACAAAAAAATTAAAATTTTAGTGAAATAACATAGCTACAAAAAGATTTGATAAAATTATATAATTTGTAACTGTCACTGTTTCAAAGAGTAATATATAAAAAATCATGATTGAAAAATGAGACACTAAATAAATGTTGTGTTTACAAAACACACGATGTCAAGAAAAAATGACGGGATTTAATTTCATGACATGGTAAATTGTTACGATTTAAAATTATGATATACTGAAATTGTGTTATTTTATTAATTATTTTTTAATTTATATTATTTTTATTAATAGTTTAAATTTACCATAGTAATTTTAGAAAAATAAAAAAATCTAAGAAATTGTGATGTGAAATTTAGAGTGTCGTTTAGTAATCACGAGAGGGCATGCTCGCGTGTTGCCGTAAACTTATAAAACAAATCTACTTGATAGTGTTATAATTGTGAATCAGCGCTAGATAAGTAATAAAAATTAAAGGTATGATGGAGCTAATATTTCATGACGGAAAAAAAGTTGTGTTGGTGATTAAAAACTTAGAGACTGAACAAAATAATTTGTAGCAATCCATAGTGTTTTGTGAGGAAAGATATACAGTGTTTTCCCCACATAATTTAGCTTTTTTGTTAACAAAAAGCAAAAAAATTACAAAGCTAAATTCTCTACCAACTTAATATTAAAAAAAATCGACAAAGATAATTTTGAAAGGAAAAAAACCTATGAGGAAAAACGTTGTAGCAATTGACAATGTTTTGTAAGGAAAACTACAGTGCTTTCCCCAATAAAATCGACAAAGACAATTTTTTTTAAAAATCATAAAAAAATCATTTAGAGAAATATTGTAACAATCCACAATGTTTTCTGAGAAAAACTACAATGCTTTTCCCATATGATTTAGCTTTATTGTAATTATAATTCTTAACTAACTCAATATAAAAAAAATCGACAAAGGTAATTTTGGGAAAAATCATAAAAAAATTATGTGGAAAAACACTGCAACAACTCACGGTATTTTAAAGAAAAAAATTATATAGTTAAATTTTCAATCAACTCAATATTAAAAAAAATCGATAAAAACAATTTTGAAAAAAAAAAAAGGAGAAAAAAACCATGTTCGAAACACTGTAGCAATTCACAGTGTTTCGTGATGAAAGCTACAATGCTTTCCCACACGATTTAACTTTATTTATAATTACTTGTAATTGCAATTCTCAAATAGCTCAATATTAAAAAAATTAAATTAACAAAGACAATTTTAAAAAAATCATAAGAAAAAAAAATCATGTTGAGAGATACTGTGGCAATCCACGGTGTTTTATGAGGAAAGTTACAGTGCTTTTCTCACATGATTAAACTTTTATTACAAAGCTAAATTCTAACTAGCTCAATATTAAAAAAAATAAAATCAACAAAGATAATTTTGAAAAAAAATATTACAAAAAAAAATACAAAAGAAACTGGAAAAAAACCGTGTGAGGAAAAACTGTAGCAATGCACAGTGTTTTGTGTGGAAAGCTAGCATGTTTTCCCACATGATTTAGCCTCACTTGTAATTGTAATTCTCAACCAACTCAATATTAAAAAAATAAAATTGATAAAGACAATTTTAGAAAAAAAAACATAAAAAACCCATGTGGAAAAAACACTACAGCAATCTACAGTAATTTGCGAGGAAAGCTACAGTGCTTTCCCCTCATATTATAATTGTAATTCTTAACCAGCTCAATATTAAAAAATAAAATTAATAAAGATAATTTTGGAAAAAATCATTATGGAGAAATACTGTAGCAATCCACAATACTTTAAAGAAAAAAATTACAAAACTAAATTCTCAATCAGCTGAATATTTAAAAAATTAAATCAAAAAATACAATTTTGAAAAAAAATTATAAAAAATAAAACAGAAAAACCATATAGGAAAACACCGTAGAAATCCACAGTATTTTAAATAAAAAAACTATAAAGCTAAATTTTTAACCAGTTCAATATTAAAAATATAAAATTGACAAAGATAATTTTAGAAAAAAACAAAAAAAAAGAAGAAGAAAAGGGAAAGTCCTGGAGGAAAAAAAAGTGAAAAAAGGAGAAAGTTCTGTAGGAAAAAAAAGTGAAAAAAGAGGAAAGTACTATAAAAAAAGAAAAAAAGAAAAAAGTATTGTAGCAATCCATAGTAACATGTGAGGAAAATTACAGTACTTTCCCCTTGACAAAGATAATTTTGGGAAAAATTATAAAAAAACAAAAACAAAAACAAAATCATATGGAGAAACACTGTAACAATCAATAATGTTTTTTTAAACTACAAAAATAAATTTTTAATCAGCTCAATATTAAAAAATTAAAATCGACAAGTATAATTTTAAAAAAAATCATAAAAAATAGAAATAGAAAAATAATGTGGGAAAACACCGTAGTAATCTACAGTATTTTAAAGGAAAAAAATTACAAAGCTAAATTTTTAACCAACTTAATATTAAAAAAGTAAAATTGACAAAGATAATTTTAGATAAAAACAAAAAAAATAAAAATAAAAAAGAGGAAAGTACTGTAGGAAAAAAAACAAAAAAAATAGAAGAAAGAGGAAAGTATTATAGTAATCCACAGAAACATACGAGGAAAACTACAATACTTTCCCTACATGTTTTTGCTTTATGTATTAAAAAAATAAAATCAAAAAATATAATTTTGAAAAAAATTCTAAAAAATTAAAATATAAAGACCATTTAGAAAAACAACGTAGTAATCTACAGTATTTTAAAGAAAAAAATTATAAATCTAAATTTTTAACCAACTTAATACTAAAAAAAATAAAATTAACAAAAATAATTTTTTAAAAAAATAAATACCATATAAAAAAATATTATAACAATCCACAATAACATATAAAAAAAAGTTATAATATTTTCCAACACATGTATAATCTCCTTGTCTAATCATTCTTATTGCATTCCTTTATTATTTTCAACTTTAATTATTCGTCCTCTTATCGAATCCAGCTAATTCGGCACGAGTAGTGAAAATTGACGGATGAAAGGGAAAAAAAAGGATTTCCTTTTTATCCCCACAAAAAATATTCCCATTTCCTTTTCGAAAAAGAGGAAGTGCAATGAGTAGAGAATTTCTTTTTAGATAGATTTTTGATGGATTAATTTTCGCCTACCAAGTAAATGCTCTGGAAGATTATAATTAATATCATCTATAGACTAAATCAATAGATACAAATTATATAAATAATTAAAGTATAGTAAATTTCACTTACTAAAGTAAGCATTTTACAATAAAATAGAGTAGTTTTCCCTTAGCCCCGTTTGTTTGCTGGAAATTATTTTTTTTTGGAAAGTACTTTAATTGAAAAGTGAGTTATTTTAAAATGTTTGGCAGTATTATAAAAAATAAGTTGGAAAAAAAATATAATTTCATAAATTATCTCAAATAAAATAAATAACAATCAAAATAATAAAAATCAAATCCAACAGATAATAAAAATTGAAAGATAATAAAATTAAAATAATAATAATTACATTTTCATAAATTTTTTAAAATAAAATAAGTAATAATAAAAAGAATGAGGATCAAATTTTATTGATAAAAATTTTAATTAAAAAAATGATAAGAGAAAAGCAAATAACAATCATAAAAATGATTAATATAAAAATCAAATTTTAAGAGATAAAATTGAAAAAAAAAAGATTTAGAACAAAATATATAGTAATCAAAAGTTTAAGAACCAAATTTGATGTAATCAGTAAATAATATAATATTTCTAAATTTTTCACAATTTTTTAATAGTGTTTTCCTTTTAAAATAAAAAGAAAATATTTTTCTAGAAATCAAGTCAATTTTTTTTTAACTGGGAAGTGGTTTTTATTGATCAGTTTTTTTTAATGACAAACAAACACAAAAAAATTTAAATTTTTTTTTAAATAACTACTTTTTATGAAACAAATGGAACTTAATAATGTATGCATTTTACATGATTTTATCTCCGTGCCTTGTATTATTAGGCTAAGTTCATGAATGAGAAATCTTCTTATAATTTCAGGTAGATTGGGAAAGTCGAATGAATTCATCTCTATCATGTGATCATCTCTACCAAGTGTTTTGTCTATTTATAGCTGTTTATGAAATTTTAATTTTTTTTTTCAAATTTTTTTTTAGAGTTTTTTAATCACTTTGATGTATTAATATTAATAATAAATTTAAAAAAATAATAAAATATTATTTTAATACATTTCCGACCGAAAAGTAATTTGAAAAAGCAACTACTAACACATTCTTAAACATTCCCTATAACTTTGGATCAATTGTTAATTGTGTCTATTTTATATTTAAAATCCGTTTGTTTTTACGTTTAAAATTAAAATTTTTTTTATTTCAAATTAAATTGTTTTTGGTGTTTTCGGATCTTTTTGATGTGTTGATATTAAAAATAATTTTTAAAAAATAAAAAATATATTATTTTAATATATTTTTAAATAAAAAATATTTTAAAAAACAATTAGTATTTTTAATATGTTTTTTTAACTGTTATTATTATTTACTCGAATCGTCTTCCAATCCAATATATTATTGTTATATGAGCTGGTTTCAAAGACTGTGGATCTTTCTGGAGACCTAAAAGGTGACCTGTCTAGCTGTGCTGTGCTGAGGCGTCCTTCGATAAAAGCAGAGTTCGTTAAGCACAAGCAATTAATAGAGAGGTGTTTCGTGTAGGAGAGTAGAACAGCCGCATGCCTAGATTTTGGAGAATTAATGGCTATAGAAGAACAGTTGCCTCGATTTTGGCAATGTTCTTCGATCAATTAGCCTCTGGTGAAAAAAACAGATGGACAGGAGGGAAAAACCGGCTGAAAGTGACTTTCGTTATTGAATTGTTCGAGATTGTTTAGAATTGCGTGTTTTTAAAAATTTTATTTTATTTATATAAAATTAATATTTTTTTATTATTTTTAAATTATTTTCATGTGTTGATATTAAAAATAATTTTTAAAAAATAAAAAAATATTATTTTAATGTATTTTTAACTAAAAAATACTTTAAAAAATAACTGCAACCACATTTACAAATATGTCTTAAGATTTAAAAATATTGATAAAGATCCACTTTTGGTATAAGTACACCGAAAAAAAATGATGAAATATCATGGTTTGAAGAGAGATATAAATAAGAACATTTAAGAAAATTAGTATTATTTTGAATTATATGCTGATAAAAATTTGATTTCATGAGAAATTAAGAAAAAGACAGTGAAATTGATCTATTTTTAGCACGTGCCGATTGAATTTTTCTGAAATAAATCGAAGCATTTTTAGAGGTAAGAAATTAAGTTTTTTTTTTTCTTTTTTCTTTTTAAACCCGAATCCTCTACTTTAGCCACTCGATAGCCAAATGTTACCTTTTTCTAGCAATAATTGGGCAGTAGGCTGATTGAGGGAATCCAATGGGAAAGTTGGCTCGAAAAATGAAATTCCAAGCATTTTTCTTTGTTTTATTTACTTGAAGAATCCGAATTAAAAAAAAAAAAAAGAATCTCACTTTCTTAAATCCTCCTATTTCCCCTTGTTGGAGGAAAAGTCAATTCTTAATTTAACTTCAGAAATCTTACTTTTCCACACGAAGCAAAATTTTGCGTTGTGAGTTTGGGACGAATATATCCTCATTTTTACATTATATATATATATATATATATATATAAAGTGGGTGTTATTCTCGCTTTGTTTTTAATCACACTCCATATATATTTATTGTAAGATTCATTAGTGGACTATATTACCCCTTATCTAATTAATTATAATTATGAAGCATCTCATTTTAATATAGCTTTCTAACGATTAATATTAAAATTAAAACAAGAATATTAAAATCTATCTAAGTTTTATTAGTATATTCGATCATATATAAATGAAGGTTTATTCTATAATAACCATGACAATTATTTTTAAAATTCTCAAGGAAAAATAAACGAACAAAAACAATATTTTTTCAGGGATCTTATATTATTAAATAAACATAAAATTTCCAAGTTTCAACTGGTTTCTCTTCCTGGAAACACTTTATTAGGAGAGTATATCCGAACAAGAAAATTATATTACGTGGATCCAATTCCGTGGAATTGTAGTTATTGTTATTTTTTAAAGTATTTTTTATTTATAAAAATATACATCAAAATAATTTAAAAATATAAAAAAATATATTAATTTGAAGTAAATAAAAAAATAAAAAAATTTAATTTTTTTCAAATAATCTAGTTTGTGTTCAAATCATGGCTAGGGTTATAAGCATGGAGCATGAGAAATTATAATATGCTCAACGCACTAAACAGCAAGAAGAAAAAGGAGTAGCGGGTTTGGCATAGATAGAAAGGAAAAGCTTACACGCCAGGAAAATTACCTTTCGTAGAAGCTAACAGGTTGCATGAAAGAAGTAATGAATAAATCATGCATGCATGAATCAACCGGCAAAGTTGGACCCGCCGACTTAGATTAGGTTTAATAACTATATATTTTATATATTTTTTAACATATCGAGATAAAGTTTATATATAAACCATAGATAGATTATTCATATTTAAATTAATTTATTTATGAAAACATTTTTTATATATATAATCTTGAGGTTAGAATGATAATTTGAAAGGCAACCCTGAATATTTTTGAAAAGCAACCCTGGATATAGGATCCTTGTGGGCGTAGATTATTTTTAGTTTAGTTCAGTTTTTATTTATAAAAACAATCAAATTAAAATTTTATAAAAATAATTAAACTAAAAAAAATCAAAACTAAATTGAAATTTGTTTCAATTAACCGGTTTCGATTCAGTGCAGTTTAATTCGATTTCGGTTCGGCTCAGTTATTTTATATTAAAAACTAAAAATTATATTGTTTTTTGGGTTTTTTTTGGACTTTCTAATGAGTTTTTTCAGTTCGGTTCAGTTTATTTCTTAACTAAACCGGTTTGGTTCGGTTTGTTTTTTTTATTTCAAGTTTATAAAATCAAAACTGAACCAAACCAAATTTTTTTTAAAATATTTTAATCTGGTTTTTTTTTATAATTCAATATTTTTAGTTAATTTTTTTTAGTTTAATTAATTTATTGATTTTTTTACTCACCCCCTACATGCACCTACCGAGTTGAAAGGTTGAACTAGCTAGCAATCTTTAAAGCAGACAATCGAAACCAATCACAGGGGAGAAAAGAATATCTCAGGCATCATTCGGCTCCATCTCTTTGGAGGAATGCCTGTGGTCGATGTCTTGCAGCAAACAGTTTTGTACATGTCTTTCTCGCGAGGTCTATTGTTGAAGTAAAATCCTTTGTTTGCATTATATAGACAATTAGACACCTTTTCCTCGCCTAGCTATTCCTCATTTTATTTTTCTCCATGGATTTTCATTTCCCCACTTGGTTTACATATAAAAGAGAGAGAGAGAGAGGCCTAGCTTTACTTTTGAAAGAGGTGGATATTATCATAAATATTTTTTTATAATTATATTTAATTTAAATACGTACTCTATAATAATTATTATGTCTCTAACTAACATTTAATTTTACAAAAAAATCAATGTACAATGATAAAAAAATTATTGCGAGAGAGTTATATTGATTTTGTCTTGAGGATATCATGCTAATTATATTATTTTGAAAAAAAATAAAAAACATCAAAACACTCATGAGTAACATGCATTCTATTATTTTATTGTGTGGTTAAACCCGGTGTGACCCGATTGACCCGGCAAAACCTGGTTAAAACCCAGTTGCAATCTGTTGATTTTTTTTTTACTAAAATGACATCATTTTAATTTAAAAAAATTAATCCGGACGACTTGGTCAAAACCCGGAACTTGTATCAGGATTGAAAACTATGACAATAAGTATACCAATGAAATTTAAAAATGTAAAAGAAAAGTAAAACAAATTATTTAAATTTAAACCCCTGAAAATAAGCTCTTAAATCGATATATTTTAATTTTCTAACCACTAGGTAGGCATGTTCAAAGGATTGTATGAGCTCTACAAATCGCTATGTGTACAAGTATCATCTCAGATTGATGACATGATAAGAATGCTTATGCAGCTGATAATTTACTAGCATAAAGCTTATATTATTATATACAAATAATTTTATTATTAATAATTATGTAATTTACGTACAAGCTGTTAAAAAATAGCAATTAATAAAAAAAAAACTAAAACTAAAAGAGACCCCTTCTCAAAAATATTATTCACTTGAATAACATTTTATTTTATTTTTAATTTTTTTATCTTTTATCTTTTTCGATTTGAATTATATTTTTCAACATTAAATTTATTAGGGATTGACTCTAGTTGTTTTTATATATTGTTTTTAATTAATTTTTTTTTCAATACTAAGTTAATTGAGAACTAAATTTCATAATTTGTTTTAATATGTTTTTTATGGAGTTGTCTTATTCTCATGACCTAAATAAGAGGTTAGTCAAGTTAACCCGGGTTGATACAAATATTTTTTTAATTGATTTTTTTAATGTCATTATTCAAGACCAAGTTTATTGGAAATTAAACTTAATAATTTATTTTATTTTAATTTAGTTTCTACATGGTTATTATATTCTCATGACCTGGCATGTAAATTGACAAGTTAATCCAGATTCATCCGAATCGATTCAATACATTTCCGTCTTAATATTTATAAAAAAAATCCCATCTTAAATATTTATTTTAAATAAAACTAAGTTTTTACCGATCATCCAGGTTATTTTTAGACTTATCAAGTCGTAATTTGTTACACCAAATCAATTCTCACACTGTTTAACTCTTTACTTTTACTATTTTTTTTTTAATAATACTTGAATATTTTCTTATATTAAAAAAGATATTTAATTCAACCCATAATGGTGCTCAAATTCAAAAACCACCACTTTTGACTCTAAGGATTTTCATAAATGTTTTTGGAGTTTGGACACCAAGTCTTGACTAGAATTTTGAATAGTCAGCCACCGAAACTGTTGAGCTGACCAGCCTTGGAAAACTAAGCTACCCGTCCATATTCTAACTAAAATGGAGATTACTAAATACCAGGGGCAGGGGGGTTCTTGAATGCTGTATCCTTGACAATCAAGAAAACTTAGCTTCTCAAGCAAACTATGTTGGCCAAGAAAACTAGTGTATGATTTTGTTGTAATAATTGATTTTTTAATATATATATATATAGAAATGTATTCAAATAATATATTTTTTATTTTTAAAAATTATTTTTTTGATAATAAAACATCAAAACAATAAAAAACAAAAAAAATCAATTTAAAACAAAAAATAAATTTCAAAAAACTTTAAAAGCGAGGTATGACTGCAAAAATAAACACTACCAAAATCCCTCTTCCTACATTCTGAGATTTAGAAAATAAAAATCCAACAAGAATAATTACTCTTCTAGCTACTAAAAAAAATAGGCTCATCAAGAGAGATGCGAGCCTTGTCGGCCTCCATTTATGAGCTCACCTACCCATGTATGGCTCGACTCGACAACTCATGCTGTTCGATTTACTATGATTTTGCTTTTTAATAAACCATCATATTT
>Ga0325411_1002874_pt1 | contig 19431 bp, 9 predicted proteins | sample PopdelMetagenome_13_FD_206181 | JGI IMG/M metagenome (GOLD analysis project Ga0325411, IMG submission 206181) | Populus deltoides microbial communities from Bellville, Georgia, United States - Xylem-PdIQD-R4 | ecosystem: Host-associated > Plants > Phyllosphere > Stem > Wood/Secondary xylem...
CCATGATTGCATTGGACTTTTGTGTAAGAAGATATGGTTGTTTTAAATTTGGTCTGTTTATGTTAGAAAGGTCAAAAAACATGTGCTAGTTAATTTGTCTAGGTTAGTTTGTCAAAGTCTATTTTTTTGGGCTTGACTTCTGCCATGTTGAATTTTTCCTAACTTTGGAGGGATGTTCCAGTTATAAATATAGTATCAGAATATGTAATAAAGCACTTTTGGCCAATATTTGAAACTCAATTCACAGAATTACGAGTTGTTCTTCCAAATTAATTTTGTGAAGAACCCTACCTGACTTATCACTCTTCAATCACAAAGAGTGTGGTGTCGAAATCCTAGATTGATCTTTGTGGCGTCCAGATCGACTTATCAAAGTATCATTCTAGTCTATCCCCCATCTTATTTACCTTATAATCACTATAATCCAGCCTAAACACCAAAAGAAAGACAACACAACCAGACCCATCCTTCATCCATTTTCATCAGATTCATTGTTGCCGGATTTCGAATCATTCACGGCACATCACATAAGGACAGATTTATGCCTAAAATTTTATTTAGAACAATTTAATTGCGTATCCTTGAAAGAAGTTTCAATTATAATTGGGGACATTTTAAATTTTGATTCCACAATTTATGAGTCATGAAAATATGAAATACTAAAGCAAAAATAGGCTTTTAAAGCACCTTGAATTTCCTTAGATTTCTAACTTAGTTTTTTTTTTCTTTTCTCTTCCTTGCGATTTATGAGTCGCAAACACTTGAAATACTAAGGGAAAAATGAGCTCTTAAGCACATTGAATCTTCTTAGATTTCTATTTTAGCTGTCTTTAAATTCATAAATTATCAAGCATAGACTTCAAGAGATCTGCACCGTTTCTCTTTGGCACTCTATAGACATATCTAAAGGTATGACCCATATTAGCCAAGGGTTCCAAGGGTTCTTTCCCTTAGACTTCGAACCCAAGTTTATTCATCACAACAAACTTATCCTAGGAAACTGATGGGATTAGAGAATATCAACACCATAACAATTATAGGCAAGCCAAGCACCAAACAGCTTACCTTAGGTGGGCTAAAACCTTCCCTTTACGCAACCAGTCCCTTGCCTTAGAATCTCTGAAAGACTAGTTAAGTTTCCTAGTAACTATAATACTAAGTGGCGACTCCCTTTTTCACAAAACAAAAACCCCAACATCCATCCCCGCTCCGGGAAGGGTTGCCACGATGTCGAGCTCTCGTGAGGGTACGACATCAGGTTATCACATCATTTCTTACTTAAGTTACATTTCTCATAATAACGATAATAATAATAACAACAATGTTGACTTCTTTTTAACAATTGCTTCCTTTATATTTGTGTTTCCCATTACACTCCTTAAGATCATTGTTCTTTGTTAAATCATAACTATCATCACAAATTTGGTTTCAAATATGGCTTATTTTCTTTTGAACCCTAAGACACGACTCTAAACATTTTCTGAAGTGAAGGAAAACAAATTCTACCCCTAATGCCATTAAAGTCAAATTCATTGGAAAGCTAACATTCTTGGCTATAATTTCTATGAAGAAACCATCCCTAAATTTTATTATTTTTAGGTTCAAATCCTTTCTGGAATTGATGTGATGAATCTATCTAGTTTTTGTTAATGGTTTTAGATGAACTTTTAATTATCCTCATTTCCCTTCTTCTCTCAAGTCAACTATTTCTATGTTTTTCCTATATTTTATAACTCCTCCTAAGAAAAACCATAGGCTATACTTGTGGTTAATAAATTCATTTCCACCTCACATAACACATGCATTTGATTCACGAAATTTTCTACTATCAAGTTATCATGCAAACTTCCTACCACCCCTAAATTCATTCATCATTAACATGTGACATCCCAAAACTTCTCCTATCAAGGGTTCCCTTTCTCTTTTCATGCACTTATTTATCTCATTTAATCATTGTTCACATTATAGTAATATATCACAAGGTTTTTATCAAGCAAAATTCAGAATTTCTTTTCCTCTGGCCCATTCAAATCGTATTTTAAGAGCACGAAACGCTTGATTTTTTCGATGCACTTTTTTAAGGCCTTATAATGCATGAGTTTGGATGCCCACTTCCAACTATTCTTGACAGGATCATCTATGTTTAAATATATTATCATGAAATTTAAGCATGTGCCATCATCTATATCCTGTATGCAAATAGAGGAGGATAAATTATTTATCTAATATTAATTATGACTGCTAGTTATTGTATTATATTTTCCACCTTCATCCCATTTTGTTTAATGGTAGTGATTATGTTATATGCATCATTCATTAATTATAAAATAAATCATATGCATGATGCTTTTATAATTCACTAATTGACAATCATGGGTTTTGTTTTTCAGAGATAATTAAAATGATGAAGGAATTGTGGCTGTATAAATTAAATTATTGTCAGCCATATATCCTCGCTGAGGAGAATTATTAGGGTTTTTTTTCTATTCAAATTAAGACCCTTTGCCAAATTCTACATTAAAATATCTGCTAATTAACGTAGTACTTCTTGTCTCCTCCAATCATAACTGCTTACATAATATTATCAAAATCTATGCCATGCTGTTAAAATAGATTATAAATCAACCAGCTAACAAGTTGTCACATGCGGTGTTCAAGCTTGTGGACAAACAACATTTTTTATATAAATCCCTCTTTGAAAATCTGTGGAGATGAAACTCTTCCAACATTTTTTTTATAAAATTTGGAGTTTCCCTCGTAGACAGCATCATCTTCCAGAATTTTTGGGCATTGGATCATGTCACGGATTCCCATTACTGAAAAGAAAGAACAAAAGAGAATCAATTTTTAAATTTTTTTTTTTTGATGGAAGCTGCCTCTCTCGTCACCCACAAGGCCACGCCCTTTGTTTCTATTGATTTTCTTAACTACTGTTGCATAATCCACTGATTAGCAACAATATTTTTTTAAAATTAACATTAGTGTCCGGGCCAGTTTGTGTGTACCTCGATTAATCATACGGGTCCTGAAGTTAACAGCTATGTAAGTCTCCAGTAGTCTTGAGATTTGTGAGACTAGAACTATAAACTTTAGAGAGCAAACTCAATAATTGACCAGTTGAGCTACAACTTTTAGGGTTAATTAGCAACAATATTATATTGGTGGAGATAATGTCATAACTGATTTCTATTAGTTGATATGAAAAAATTAATAATATGATTTTGCAGGCCGTGCATGTTTGTAACTATATAAATTGGAATTTAATTTAGTTGTCCGAATTCGAGTCATGTCTTACATCATGGAGTATTACAAAAATAATTAAAACTCTTTTATTGGGTCTATCCTAAAATCCAATTGGGTGGTCCATTTATTGATTAGATAAGGTACAAATGCTAGACAAAATTTTGCCTCCATGGGTCACGAAAAGTTCAATTATTGGCAACTTTTTAGCCATTTCTTCTCAAGTACTTAATTTAAGTTTCTTGAGATTATGATAGAATTTCATTTGACAAAAGAAATCACATCACAGTTTTTTTTTTTTTTGTGTTTGTAGTTATATTTAATTACATTTTAAAAATATATTTGATTTGAAAAAATATTAAATAATTCTTTTTAATATTTTATAGTTTTGATATATTAATATTAAAAATTAAAAAAATTACTTTAATATATTTTTAAACCAACACCGCAATATTAAATAAAAAAATTATCATAATAGAGAAATTAATGGTATGCTTTTTGCATGTGATTTTGTCCTGGAATACAACCTATATCCTGTATATAAAATATATAGGAGGATAAATTATTTATCTAGTATATATTATGACTGCTAAATGTATTCTATCTTCCACCTTCATCCTATTTTGTTTAATGGTAGTGATTAAGTCATTTGCATCATTCATTAATTATAAAATAAATCAAATGCATGATGGTTTTATAAATCCCTAATTATTGACAATCATGGGTTTTTTGTAGAGATAATTAAATTATTGTCAGCCATCCTCGTTGAGGAGAAATTATTAGGGTTTTTTTCTCTGCAAATTAAGACTCTTTGCCAAATTCTACATTAAAATATCTACTAACTAACGTGGTACATTAAAATTTAGTCTCCTTCGAATAAAACTGCATACATAATATTATCAAACTACATCCTAAGCAAGTTTAGTGTTTTTGTTTCCAGGAACTGTCGTCAAAGGTTGTAAGAAGACTGCTCTTTGACTATTTTTCTTGCGTTCTGCACCATGAATGTGACATTGTCAAGTAGAGGTGCTGGTGGTGGTGCGGTGGTGATTGGTGGCGCCATGTATTTCTTAGAGAGACCCTTTTGGCCCACAATGGAGCTCTTAGGGTTATATGTTGTGGTGTTCTTGAAGTGTTTTTTAGTAGTTTTTGGACAGCAATATCATATTCACCATAATGTGGCAGACTTACATCGGAAACCGATCAATACCACCTAGTACGGCAGTCCTGACGGTGATGGTAGTGACGGTAAGAGCATACTATACCCGCTATGAGTTTTATCTTTTGTAATTTTTCTTTCGTGCTATATTTTTGGTAGTGTCAGAATTTTAGATCTTTTTTTCTCGGTTTTTTCGGTCAAACTCTTAAGGTAGTTAATGGAAGAAGTCCTGTTAACCGTCCACGTTTTCTTTTATAATGAATAGCACATTAGTCTAAAAGTTCATTATTTTTTGTCTTTTTTTTTCCTTTGTTCACAATTAAGCCAATAAATTGGCTTTTTGGAAGAAATGCTCTTCTTCTAAGCACAATTTCTACTATTTTCCTTGCAATCGCATAAAACCAAGTTGATTTTTTGAGTTTAGTTTGGTTCACATTACCCAATTTATAGTACTGTAGTACAAAAAATCTGGACCTATATGGCATATTCTAAGCTTAATGAATTTGACATTATGTTTTTAAAATTCTTAAATGCATTGATTAGTTTAAAACAAAAAAAAAAATCAATCATTGACAGATTGGTGTTACACAATCACCTCTTAGGTAGTGTGTTTTCTAACTTTGCCTCCTTTTCGAGTGTGCCATTGAGCCCTCGCTTTCTTTTGAGTGCACTTTTGAGTCCTCACTTCCTTTTGATTGTGTCTTTAAGCTACCATCTCTTGGGTAGTGCGTTTTCTAACCCTACGTCCTTTTAAGTGCATTGTTGAGCCCTCGCTTCCTTTTGAGTGCACCTTTGAGTCTTCACTTTCTTTTGAGTGCGCCTTTGAGCCCTCACTTCTTGGGTAGTGTGTTTTGTAACCCTACCTCTTTTTTGAGTGCGCCGTTGAGCCCTTACTTCCTTTTGAGTGCACCTTTGAGCCCTCACTTCTTGGGCAGTGCATTTTCTAACACCACCTCCTTTTCAAGTGCGTCGTTGAGCCTTCGCTTCGTTTTGAGTGCGCCTTTGAGCCCTCACTTCCTTTTGAGTGAGCCTTTGAGCCACCATCTCTTGGGTAGTGCGTTTTCTAACCCTACCTCCTTTCGAGTGTGCCTTTGAACCCTCGCCATCTATTTTTTTTGGGTAGGTCACCCATTACAATTCAACCAACTTCTCCATGTTTTTATCTGGGTAGGTCACCCATTACAATGAGACCATTCCTCCACCTGGGTTGGTCACCCATTACAATTTGACCATTCTCCATGTTTTTTTTTATATGGGTAGGTTACCCATTACAATGAGACCACTCTTTCTTTTTCTACTTGGGCAGGTCACCCATGAAAATAGACTAGGGTAAGTGTGAGTGTGTGGGTTGGTCGCCCCTGAAAATAGACCACTTTGAGTATATATGGGCAGGTCGCCCATGAAAATAGATCAGGGTAAGTGTGAGTGCGTGGGCAGGTCGCCTGTGAAAATAGACCGTCTTTCTTCAAAAAACAAAGGGTTTGGACACACAGGACTTGGGTTCTGGTTAAAGGGATTGACGAAAGGAATCTTAGTTTAGCCTAACCACACACAAGATTTGGGTTCTGGTTAAAGGGGATTGGCGAAAGGAATCTCAATTTAGCCTTACCACATACAGGATTTTGGTTGTGGTTAAAGGAGATTCGCAAAAGGAATCTCAATTTAGCCTAACCACACATAGGATTTGGGTTCTTGTTAAAGGAGATTGGCGAAAGAAATCTTAATTTAGCCTTACCACACACATGATTTTGGTTCCGGTTAAAGTGGATTGGTGAAAAGAATCTCAGTTTAGCCCAACCATATAGGATTTCAGTTCCGGTTAAAGGGGATTGGCGAAAGGAATCTCAGTTTAGCCCAACCACACAAGATTTCGGTTCTGGTTAAAGGGGATTGGTGAAAGGAATCTTAGTTTAACCCAACCATACATTAAATTTTAGCTTTGATACAAATGAATCGCCGAATGAGGTTTCTAGTCAACCGAACTTTGAGAAGATCAGTGTCAGAAATATAGTTTTGTTTATCTTTACAAAACTTACTACGCAAAGTCTTTGCTTTGTAAGTATTGTAAAGAGGGGGCATCTATTGTAACCTATTTTTGGGTCCCCGCATAAAAAGAAGAAAATGCAAAAAAATCAAAAATATATTCGGAAGAAAAATAAAAAAATATAACAGTGAAAGGAGGATGCTAGAACGCTCAAAAAATGGTTAAAAATTGATTGAGGAGGTTCAAAAATACAAAGATTAAAATTTGACAGTATTCTGTTGACTAATGAGAGCCCTGTTGATAAAGAAAATTCAATTTGAGGAAGAAAAGTCCAAAATCAGACATTTATGGACTCAATTAAATTTTATTAAAGGTTTAATTGAATTTATGGAGGGTTTGATTGCAAAACAAATTGATTTTGAAGTCAATTTAGGCTTTAATTGGAAGAAATTAAAGTTCTGAGGTTAAATTATAATTTTTCAGAGTTAATATGGTCAAATTAGGGGCTTAATTGCATAAATATTGAAGTTTGATGGCCAATTAGGGACTTAATTGAAGAAATTCGAAACCAAGGATCAAAATGAAAAACACGCGAAATAGAAGGGTTGTAATTAAACCGAATCAGGGGCCAAATTGAAGAAAGTAGAAGTTTATTGATCAATTGAGGGTCAAATTGCATAAATCACAAACCAATGACCAAATTTGAAAAGGCGACCAACTTCAAGGCCAGCGATTGAATTTGGCAGGGATGCTATTGAATTGATTTTTAAAATCAAAATTGTAATTGAGGACTTGATTGAACAAATCACAAATTAAAGACTGATTTTGGCTAAAACGACGTCGTTTCATACAATGTTAGAGAGAGAGAGAGAGAGAGAGAGAGAGAGTTCAAAACGGTGTTGTTTTGAACGACACTGTAGCCTTTCTTCTTCCCCTGTACACGCAGAAAACAGGGGAAAAATAAAGTTTTGTTTCCCTGTTTTCACTGACTTTTCTTCCTCTAAAAAGCTCAAAAAAATGCCAACCAAGGACACCCACTTGCTAAGCTAAACCGTCGCCTACCACGTGTTGGAGAAATGGAGGAGACGTGCCTCCTCGGGCAGTCATAAGGCGGCTGCACAGTGGTCGCCCCGTCCATATGTCTCCCCTGTTTTTTCCTAAAAATACAGGGGAGACGAAAAAAGCAGGAGTGAGAGGAGAGAGGAGAGAAAATGAAGAGAGAAGAGAGAAAATAAAGGGAGAGAAGGAAAGAAAAAAAACATAGAGAGGAAGAGAAAAGGAAAACAAAAACGAGAAGAAAAAACAGAGGAGGAGCTGCCACCAACACCATCGCCGCCTGGAACCACCGCCACTGCTGGCCATCACGGACGACTGAGGCTTCTCTAGGTAAACCTTCTGCCCCTCTTGCTTTCGTTTCTTCCCTCGCCATGTAGGATGTGCACGGTGCACGTCTCTGCAAGCGAGGTGAAGCTGGTTACTTTGCTCATGCACAGTAACCAACTGATGGATCTTGGGTTGAGTCTAGTCCAGCCTAACAATGGTGGGCCGGGTCCGACCTAGCAAAAAATATATATATTTTTAACATTTTGTGATTTCCCAGCATTTTTTTTACGCTATCTTGTTTAAATATCGGTCTGTATTTTATGTTGTCAAAAATACAAATTCGGTATTAAAATACCTGGTTTTTATCAACTTAAAAAAATTTTAAAAAATGTTTTTGTGCATACGGCCAAGTGTCTCAAAGCTAAAAAATCATATTGTGTTATTCATACACAAAAAAAAAAAGTTTTAGCATGCATTTTGGCTTTAATAATTAGTTTATTAAAGTCAAGAAAACAATATTGACCAAAATATCAAAAACAAAAAAAAATTATTTTATGTTGTTTTAGTATCATGGATTACGAATTTATACGTAAAACATATTCCCGTTATTAAAAATATATTTTCTATTGACAACATAGAACAATTAGGTTTTTACTCAATAAGATAAAAATTTCTTTATAGAGGAGGACTTTTCTTAAACCGTAGACAGACCGACAATTAGAAACCACAACAAGACTTTAGATTTTATCAGACAAAAAAACAATGCGGCTTACCTTAGGTAGGGTGTAGTTGGGGTGCTAATACCTTCCCTTTATACAACTAGTCTTCGTACTCAATCTCTGAGACCAGTTAGAGTTCCTAATGACAAGAATACTAGGTGGTGACTCCCATTCAAATTTTCTACTGATAAGAGACAAGAATTTCTTGTCTCTTCACATTTGCCAGATAGACCTTTACATATACCTGAGTGGTGGACGATCGCCGTGACGTATTTCACATGCGACAAATTGCCTAAACGTGCTACTTTAGATCATCAAAGTAGTGCCCATTTCATCATCTTAGACCTTTAATTTGCCGAGGGGAAGACATTTCCCATAATCAAATGGCATTGTCCATCATCAACACATCTTTATTAAGTAAATTGTGCACTTTCTTAAGTAGTTAACGAAAGAAAGAAATATACACACATTTGCTTTATTTTATGCCTGCCACTGGTGCCATTTTGCTCAATGACCCAAAAGCACACTTTGTTTCCTGCTTTGTTTTTATCCTTTCTATCCAACTATTTTATTGCATGTGACAAATGGACCACTCATAAAATGACCATTGGGAGGCATTGAAATTCAAGTATCTGAAAAAAGAATACGAGGACAAAACTGGATTCAAGTATCTGAAAAAGTTAACTAAATGGTGAAGAAAATAAAGCTATAAATCTCAATGTGCAAAATAGAAGTTCGACAATTTTCTCATTGTTTTTACATTTGTATTGGCAGGCAGGTGGCACTGAGTGGCTAGAGATGAATCACCTGTGGGGTGCAAATTGGTGTGTTATTAGGGGACCCTTGAAAGCACCATTATCTGTGAAGTTAACAACACTATCAACAGGAAGAGCACTGTCTGCAAGAGATGTGATTCCAAGAAATTGGGTCCCAAAAGCTACTTAGACCTCTAGGCTCAATTTCTTCCATTAAATGCAAAGCTTCAAGCTTCAAGCTTTTCTTGGTGTGAATCCGCGTGAGTGAAAGAAGCCCATTCTTCTGAAGTTCCTCTTGTTGTTTAGTTGACGCAAAAGTAGCCGTTGACTGGCGTTTTTTTTTTTTAGAAGAGAGTGGCCGTTGGATTGCACAATTAATGGCATCCACCAGTGCTCTTTCTTTCTTTCTTTCTTTTAACTTTTATTTGTCCTTTAATTTTTTTTTCCTACTTTTGTAGTGTGAAAGTGTTTTAAATTTAGATAAATATCAATATAGCCCTCTCCAAAGGAGAGGGCGTGTAATATGTTTGCTATGCTTTTGTATAAGTTTTTAGTCCCTTTGGATTATTGATGAAATTGTACTAGAAATACTAAGGCAGGCTATTAAAAAATAATGGGTATCTTTAAAATTTAAATTATTCAACTCAAAGTTAATTAATATAGATATTATAAATGATAATAAATTAAATAATTTAATAAATACATATCATAAATCAGGTACAGATTTAGATATTTAAAATTTGCTAAACCTACATAAGCCTACTAAATATAAATAATCTTAAAATATTTTTGATATAAATAACATTTGCCCTTCTTTCTATTATATTTTTTCTCACCGCCTTCACTCATCTCCTCCCTTCAATTATCTCCTTTAAACTTCAGTAACTTTCAAACTTTAAAGGTGTGAAATGCTTTTGTTTCTATTCAGCTTTTCCTCCCATCTCTTCTCTTAACTTTCAGTAGTATCTCTCTATTTTAAATTAGGTTATTATATGAATATTGCTCAGTCGAGTTCTTTTAGTGTATTTGTTAATAATTCGAGGAGCATTTTTTCCAATGGGACCTTGTTTATTGTTGAGTATTTAGTTCAATTCATTGTTTATTGGCACCTTTTAGCCAGCAGAAATTAATTGGTAGCTTAACTGAATGCCTGTCAAGGTTGGTCAAACCTAGTTCATCTTTCTTCTTATGCTGCTTGCACACAACACGACTTCATCTTTCCTCACTCACGGAGCCCTCCTTTATACAGCGCTCCAGTTCTTACTTGTAATTAACCTTTTTATCTCGAAATGAAAACTATTTCCCTTTACGTAATTAATTTTTCCAGGGCATATTCCTACATGCTTTCCACATCTTGTTGCTATTTAATGCTGCATTTTCACAAATCCCTTCGATTAATTAGTCATGATCAGCTTATTATATATATAAAAAAATAGTCATGATCAGCTAACAGTACTTACCATGACCATTTTTATATTTTTTAATGAAAAATATTTAGTTTTTATTTAGAAAAGAAATTTTCAGAAATTGCCTCATTGATTAAAGTCTTCCACTACCTTAGCTTAAATACGTTGATATCCTCAAAATTATAGTTATTAAACATGGTTTGGAAATTCACCGATCAAAAAGCGGGATTCTGGGTAACACAGGTTGGTTAGGTTAATGTCTTTTGTAGTGTTCTGTTTTTACAGCATCCAGCTTTCACTAAGAACTTACTTGGACTTCAAAATCCTATTCCAAGTGTCGTACTTGAAGCAATTAGATAATCTTACAAAATTTATTGAGGAAAACTGAAGATCTGGTAGCACCCCCTTCCCAGTTATAAGCACTGTATTCTTTTTTCTTCCTAAAGAAAAATTGTAAGTAACAGTATTGAGCAGATTGGATGTTGAACTGATGAAGAAATAACTGACGATCTTAAGAACGTTCTTGTTAGTCTTGATAGAACAATTATCTTGGAATATAAACTTGTGATCGGAAGAACCACATTTTGTTTAATATGGAATTATAAGATTATACGTAAGATATATTTCTAAAATTAAATAAAAAGACAGTTGTTTTTTTTTTCATGTTTCGGCAATAGAATGGTTAAGTTTTTAACCTAATAAGATAAAAATCTCTTTATTGAGAATGATTTTTCTTTAATATTAGACAGATCAATGATTAGAAAACACAACAATACTTTAGTTTATATTAGACAAATAAACAATACAGTTTGTTTTAGGTAAGGTATATTAGGGGTGCTAATACCTTTTATTTTTGCAATTAATCCCTTTACCCGTGAGTGCCTTAATCAGGGCAGCTTATCTACTATTTATTTAAGTAGGGCATTGTAAATATGTTATGGTGTAACCTATTATACAGGATAAAACTATACAAGAGGAAACATAATATTTCTTATTTTATAATATTTTCTATAATACACTCCCTCAAGCTAAAAGTGAGTTATCCATATGAAGCTTGGGATGTAGAGAAGCAAAAGCAGAGGAACATCGACTAATTGATCTTTGGAGGAGATGAAGCGAATCTAAATCTCCTTCTCAGCCTCTCGATCACGAACAAAGTGATAATCGACCTCAACATGTTTCGTATGAGCATGAAAGATAGGATTAACAGACAAATAAGTAGCACCCAAATTATCACACTAGATAGTGGTAGCAGAACTAGGAGAGACATAAATCTGACAAAAGATAACAGAGCCAAAGAACCTCAACAGTACCATCAGCTTAGGCCTTATACTCTGCTTCAGTGGAGGAGCAAGCAACAATGTGTTGCTTGCCATATTTCCATAAAATGGGAGTGATGCCAAGAAATACAATGTATCCACCCGTGGATTTTTGATCATCAATACTATTGTCCTAATCAGCATCAATAAAACCATGAAGAGTCAAAGCAGAGTCACGAGTACGGTGGAGACCAAAGGAGGACTACCTTTCAAGTATCGCAGGATACGCTTAACAACGGCCCAATGACCTTTGGTAGGAACATGCATAAATTGGCATACCTTATTTACAGCATATCAGATGTCTAGTCAAGTAAATGTGAGATACTAAAGAACACCAATAATTTGGTGGAAGGGAGTGGGATCCAAAATCAACTCAATAGGCTGTAGATCAAGTTTGGAAATAGAAGCTGGTGTATCAACAAGTTTACACGATGACATACCCGCACGACTTAGAATATCAAGAACATAATTATGTTGACTAAGCGCAAGACCCACACTGGTGGGAGCAACTTCAATCCCCAAAAAATAATGTGCATGACCCAGATCACGAAAGTTTAAACTCCAAACTCAGTAAGGTAATGAGGCAATGAATCAATTCAGAGTTATTACTGATAAGTAAGATGTCATCCACATAGACAAGTAAGTAACAGATAGCATGATTCACATTAAGAATAAACAAGGAGGTATCAACCTTTGAAGCCTGAAAACTAATAATCAGGAGGAAATCACTCAGTTGCATGTACCAGGCCTGCAATGCTTGTTTTAAGCCATAGAGAGATTTGTGAAGGCGACATACATGAGTGGGCAAAGTAGAGTTGACAAAGACTGGGGTTGTTGCATGTAAACAACCTCGCGAAGTGAACCATTGAGGAAAGCATTATGAATATCAAGTTTCCGAATCTGCCATCCTTATGAGACTACAATCGTGAGGACCAACCGAATGGTAGTCGGTTTAACAACAAGATTGAAGGTTTCTGAATAATCTATACCTTCCTGTTGAGTGAACCCTCGTACAACCAAGTGAGCCTTGTAATAGTCAATGGCCCCATCAGCTCGACGCTTGATTTTATACACCTATCGACAACCAACAATGTTCATAGATGGATCAAACGGCACCAATGACCAAGTGACGTTGGCATGTAAGGCTGCAATTTCATCCTTCATAGCAGTATGTCAACACAAGTACTGGTCAGCTTCCTTAAAACTCAGAGGCTCAAAAGCAGAGGGAAACATTACCCGTGGAGCTGAAACTAGCAGAGAGGGAGCAGAAGCAGAGCTGATGTTGGCAATCTTTTGCTGTCTAGGACGCAGCACCATGGGATGCTGCCGAATGGGTGGCAGAGCAGAAGGCGGATCAATGGAGGTCTGCTGTGGAAGAGAATATGTGGAGAGATCCACGCACAAGTCCAGATCAGGAAAGGACCGAGCAAAGTGCCCAGATAGAGAAAAAGATGTTGACAACGAGGCTGTAGCAGAGGGCGAATAATAGGCAGCAGAGAGATGGATCTGCAGTAGAAAATAAATGAGCAGGGATCGCGGTAGGGAGAAGAATCTGCAACAAAGTAGAAGAAAAAAAACCTATTTAAGGTAGAGAGGCTCTGATACCAAGTTAAAGTAGAGATTTGTAATAATTTGGTGAGTAACTTTAATCAGGGCAATTCCTCTACTATTTATATAAGTAGAGCATTGTATATATGTTATGGTGTAACCTATTACATAGAATAAAACTATACAAGAGGAAACATAATATTTCTTATTTTATAATATTTCCTATAATAGGGACTCGTTAGGTTTTCTAGTAACTAAAATATTACCAAAACCCATAGTTTCAAATCAACTTATTCCTTCTATTTTTTTTTTTTGCAAATCAAGCCATTATCATGCAATTAATCTCGAAATTCACAAGAACAACTATTCCCCCAAAATATTTACATGAACCCTAGAATTTTAAAATTGGAGGTTTTCTTCTTCTCATGCAAGAATAAGAGAGAAAAACAAAATTACTAAAGGGTATGTTGTTTACCTTTGCAACCTTAACTTATTTCAATGAATTCTTGCAAAAATCTACAAAACTCATGTCCTCATATTTCAAGTTCCAGCTCCTACTCTTTGTTTTTCTCAAGCTTTATAACTCTTTTAGTATGGTAACTTGATTTGTTTTCTTAGATACAATCCTCCCAAGAACACTCCCTTTTGATTTAACTTGAAGAAATGGAGAGGAGATGAAGAAGATGGGAGAAAACTGGTCTCCCTCCTATTTTCTCCTTTTGCAGAGAACATGAGTTGTGTTTAAAGGAGGAGAGGGGGATATTGTTTTATATAAAATTACTAAAATGCCATTATTATTGCCCTTTGTGTCATTTTCTTCAATTTACCCAATTTTGAGTACTCTTATAGAGCCTTCCCAAACACCGATTGACATGAAATTTTTGTAACCTAAGATAAACCAATAAGTCTGGAGATTCTTTATAAAATTTCAGCCCGATCAAACGGTCGGATTGAGATATATTATTAACACTGTAAAACTAGACAAACAGTGTCTTTTACGCTAAAATCTGAATTTCATGCATTACTTTATTTACTTAGATTCTCATGACATTTCCCTTAATTTATGCTTAATAAATTCAATATTACCACATTTATCACTAATTTGTCGAAATAAGTTTTTTTTTTTATCAAGGTTTACATATCTTCTCATTTTTTCTTATTCTTTTATCTAATGAAACTCGTCATTGTTTTCACCAACATTACGAGTTTTAAACTAAAAATCATGACTCTCATTTCGACTTCAACGATACCTTTAAATTTGTTTATGGAGATTATTCTCTCTCTCACATGACACATTTATTATCATTCCTACTATTTATTCTTTTATTTCATACTGAATCTCCATTACTCATCGAGACCTTATTACTTCGATCCTATGTTTTTTATTTTATTTACGGGGGTTTACATAATTTCCATCTAATACTTCTGAATTTATTGTTCTAGGAATCACTAAACATTTCCTTCCTCTTTTTTTTCATTACACAAATTTTAACCAATATCCATATTTTTAAGGTCGGAGAACTAATTCTTTCAAAATGTCGATCCCCATTTCATTAACACCCTCAATCATTCTTCATTGATAATGCAATCATAACATTTCTTCCCAAAACTTGGAAGGTAATGCCGACACTAATGAATCTCATTAGTGTCATTAGTCGCCCTTACCGGGACTAATCAAGTTCATTGTAAATGTCGACATAAACGCGACCAATTAATGTCATTAACTATTTCCAACCCAAAATAGTTAATCAATTTTTCATAACACCTTGGAGTATTTATGGGAATGTTGATGTCAAAGATTCTTGACATCATTAGCTTCCACATCAGCTAATCAAGTTTCATTTGATTGTCGATATCAACGTCACCTGTCAATATCATTAACTATTTTTAACCCGAATAGTTAATCAAGTTCAGTATCTCTTATTTTCTGGAATGATCATGTCAATGTTAGTAAACTTTACTAACATCATTAGCCTCCCATGCTCGAGACCGACTAATCAAATTCAAGAAGCGATCATCAATGAAGTCCATTAATATAGCTCATTTTTTTTATCAAATCAATTAATCAAGTCTACTTTCATTTCTCGCTGATTTCACCTTATCTTTTCTCTTTATGGCTTCACCCATAGATATAAAATCCAAGAATTGAACAGATTACCAAAATTATTGTTCTTTAACAAAGTATAGGTATAGAACACCTACCTGCTGCAAAACCTTAGCTCGCACTCCCTTGTTGTTGTTATACCCCTCTTATGGTCCCTCCTAGTTCCACAAGTATACCACATCATTTCTTACTTAAGTTACATTTCTCATAAAAATGATAATAATAATAATAATGACAATGTTGACTTCTTTTTAACAATTGCTTCCTTTACATTTGTGTTTCCCATTACACCTCTTAAGATCACTATTCTTTATTAAATCATAACTATCATCACAAATTTGGTTTCAAATATGGCTTATTTCCTTTTGAACCACATCATTACACATTTTTTGAAGTGAAGGAAACCAGATTCTACCCCTAATGCCACTAAGGTCAAATTCATTGGAAAGCTAACATCCTTGGCTATAACTTCTATGAAGAAACCATCCCTGAATTTTATTATTTCTAGGTTCGAATCCTTTCTGGAATCGATGTGACGACTCTGTCCAGTTTTTGTTAATGGTTTTAGATGAACTTTCAATTATCCTTATTTCCCTTCTTCTTTTAAGACAACTATTTCTACGTTTTTCCTATATTTTGTAACTCCTCCTAAGAAAAACCATAGGCTATATCTGTGGTTAATAAATTCGTTTCCACCTCACATAACACATGCATTTGATTCACGAAGTTTTCTACTATCAAGTTATCATGCTTCCCCTATTAGTAAACTTCCTACCACCCCCAATTCATTCATCATTAACATATGACATCCCAAAACTCCTCCTAACATGGGTTCCCTTTGTTGTAACCCAGTTTTTAGTCCCCGCACAAAAAAGAAAAAAATGCCAAAAAAATCAAAAATATATTCGGAAGAAAATGAAAAAATAATAGCAGTGAAAAGAGAACATCAGAGCGCCTAGAAAATGACTAAAAATTGGTTGAGGAGGTTCAAAAATACAAGGATTGAAATTTGACAGTATATCATTGACTAATGAGAGCCTTGTTGACAAAGAAAATTTAATTTGAGAAAGAAAAGTCCAAAATCAGATGTTTATGGACTCAATTAAATTTTATTGAAGGTTTAATTGAATTTATGAAGGGTTTGATTGCAAGAAAAATTGATTTTGAAGTCAATTTGAGCTTTAATTGGGAGAAACTAAAGTTCTGGGGTTAAATTATAATGTTTTAGAGTTGATTTGGTCAAATTAGGGACTTAATTGCACAAATATTAAAGTTTGATGGCCAATTGGGACTTAATTGAAGAAATCTGAAATCAAGGACTAAACTAGAAAAGGCGCGTAAATAGAGGGGCTGTAATTGACGGAATCAGGCGCCAAATTAAAGAAATTAGAAGTTTATTGATCAATTGAGGATCAAATTGCATAAATCAGAGACAAAGGACTAAAGTGAAAAAGGCGACCAACTTCAGGGGTGACAATTGAATTTGGCAAGTATACAATTGAATTGATTTTTGAAAATCAAAATTGCAATTTAGGACTTGATTGAACAAATTACAAATTGAAGACTGATTTGGACTTTGACACAATTTTGCCACCATTTCCTTTTAAATGAAACGGCGGGTTTTGTCCAAAATAACGCCGTTTAATCCACTGTTCATTAAAAAAAGAAGCCCGAAACGGTGTTGTTTTGAACGGCACTATGGGTCTTCTTCTTCCCCTAGATACGCAAGGCAGGGGAAGAAGAAGCAGCAGCCTTCCCCTCTCCCTCTCTCACCTAGAACTCAAAAAGACACCGACCCAAAGCCCCCACTTGCCTAAGCTCTGACCCGTGGCCGACCACGGTGTGGAAAAAACAAGGGGACGTGCCCCTCTGGCAGTTTTTGGGGCGACTGCACAGTGGCCACCCCTGCCTCTCTCTCCCCTGTTTTTCCTATAAATACAGAGGAGAGGCTCTGAAGACCGAAGGAAAAAGAAAAGAGGGAGAGGTCGGAGGGACCGAAAGAAAAAATAAAAAGAAAAGAAAAAACAAGGGAGGTTTACAGACGAAAAAAACAGAGAGGAAAAGGGAGAAGAATCACCGCAAACCACCAGCACCGCTGCCTGTCGCCTACAGCAGCTCTGCCAACGACAACAGCCACCACAGGTCAGCCCTTCTCCTCTTCCTTTTCTTCTCCAGCTTCGTCTCACCCCCAACCTCCACTGTTTACGTAGCATGTGAACAGTGGAGAGCCACTGTTCATGGCTAGGCTCAGCTCGAATAGCTGGGTCCAGATCAATTCAAATAAAAATTCTTTTTGAAAATTGTAATTTTTCCATGTTTTTTTCTAGTAAAGTTTGCTTAATATTGGATTGTATTTTTATACCGTAAAGATACAAACCTAGTATTAAAATACCCGGTTTTCATCAAAACATAAAAAAAAAATATTTTTGTTTCATGCATACAGCCAAATCTCTTAAAGCTAAAAACTCATATTGTATTTTCATACAACAAAGAAAACTTCAAGAACATGTTTTAGCATGCATTTCGGCTTTAATAATCAGTTTATTAAAGTCACGAGAACTTGGCTAATATTTCAAAAATTCCAAAAAAATATTTCATTTTGTTTTAGCATCAAGGATTATGAATTTATATGTAAAACATATTCCAGATGTTGTAACCTATTTTTGGGTCTCCACACAAAAATAAAAATAAATATATAATTATATAGCCGGAAGAAATTAGAAAAATAATAGGAGGTTGGAGCGCTCAGGAAAGGATCAGAAAAATTGATTAAGGAGGTTCAAAAATACAAAGATTGAATTTTTTTTACAGTATATGCTTGAATGATGAGAGCCCTGTCGGAAAAGAAAATTTAATTTGAAGAGAAAAGTCTAAAATTGGATGTTTATGGACTTAATTGGATTTTATGGAAGGTTTAATTGAATTTATAGAGGGTTTGATTGCAAGGAAAATTGTTTTTTAAGTCAATTTGGGCTTTAATTGGAAGAAATTAAAGTTCTGGGGTCAAATTATAATTTTTAGGAATTTATTAGGCCAAATCAGGGGCTTAATTGCATAAATATTGACGTTTAATGGCCAATTAGGGACTTATTTGAGAATATCCGAAACCACGGACCAAATTGGAAAAGGCGCGTAAATAGAGGGGCTGTAATTAACAAAATCAGGGGCCAAATTGAAGAAATTGGAAGTTTATTGATCAATTGAGGGTCCAATTGCATAAATTAGATACCAAGGACCAAAGTGGAAAAGGCGGCCAAATATGAGTTGGAAGAAATTAAAGTTCTGGGGTCAAATTATAATTTTTAGGAATTTATTAGGCCAAATCAGGGGCTTAATTGCATAAATATTGACGTTTAATGGCCAATTAGGGACTTATTTGAGAATATCCGAAACCAAAGACCAAATTGGAAAAAGCGCTTAAATAGAGGGGTTGTAATTAACAAAATCAGGGGCTAAATTGAAGAAATTGGAAGTTTATTGATCAATTGAGGGTCCAATTGCATAAATTAGATACCAAGGACCAAAGTGGAAAAGGCGGCCAAATATGAGGGCGGCTACGAAATTGAAAGGGATGCAATTGAAATAAACAAAAGATAATTAAGGGCTGATTTGGAAAAAGGATGCTGGCGCCACCTTTAAATGAAACGACGCGTTTTTCATAAAACGACGTCGTTTCATGTAAAAAAAATAGAGTGCAGAACAGTGTCGTTTTGAACGACACTGTTCCCCTTTCTCCTTCCCCTGGACGTGCAGCAGGGGAAGAGAAACCGTTTTTTTTTCTTCTGCTTCTTTCATCATCATTTCCAGCGACTCGCGTGCTCTGCAAAAGACTCGAAGCCCCACGCACCTTGATGATGAGAAATCAGGGGCAACA
>Ga0325411_1002879_pt1 | contig 19417 bp, 10 predicted proteins | sample PopdelMetagenome_13_FD_206181 | JGI IMG/M metagenome (GOLD analysis project Ga0325411, IMG submission 206181) | Populus deltoides microbial communities from Bellville, Georgia, United States - Xylem-PdIQD-R4 | ecosystem: Host-associated > Plants > Phyllosphere > Stem > Wood/Secondary xylem...
CATGTCAAGTCCAAATACCTTGGACTTGGTTGACCGTCAAGTCCAAGCATATTGGGTTTGGCATCCACACCTGACCCACTCCACCTTGGACTTGACTTTGAACTTGGTATTAAATCTGGCATATACGCTGGACCCATATATTTAAAAAATAAATTAAAAAAAAATAAATCTGACTTATCACTTAAAAACCATTTAAAACTTCAAAACAAACTCAAATCCTCTCTAAAAATTTGAAAATATCAATTCCAAATTCAAAAAAACTAATTTTCTTCTTGGAACTCCATCTCCTTTTCCTAGTCACTTGGAATGCTAAAATTATATTCTTAAACTTTATATCAAAGGCGAGTTTATTAACATCAATATTGCTTATTACAGACTTGTATTGGAGCTTGTTAGAAATTTTTCTCTCTTCGAGATAGATTTAACACAAATGAAGTTCAATAAGCATTATATATAACACTTAAACTTAGAAACTAAAGGGGGAGAAAGTTTTAAAAATCACTTAAAACTTTGAGGAAATTATAATATTTCATGCTTAAAAGATTTAAAACAATATGTTTTGATACACAATAAACCATGTATATAATAGTGTTTATGAATAGTGTGCTTGTGCCTAGTGTATAGTAAAACATCATTGTAGTTTTTTTAAATTGTAATTGTAATTTTAATTTAATATAATATTTATTTTTAATCTTGATATTAATAATAAGAATGAATATATGCGGAAATAATAATAAAAAATAACAAAAAGCAGAAGTCATGAAAGGGTAGAGTTTCCTTCATGTGGATGTTGAATTATTATTTTCAAAGGCAGAAAACGGATTGTTTTAGAATTTGAAAGAATAAAAAATATGGGAATAGAGATAACGCAACCCAAAGTTAAAAGCAAATAATTTGACGGTAAGTAATAACTGAATATTCTCAGTCAAATCTTACTAGAAAAAAAAAAAAAAAAAAAACTAGTAAACTTTGGACAAAACCAACCGTTTATATATATACGAATGTAAGAAAAGGTTAGACAGAAAGCCAGAATTTGCAAGAATAAAAAATAAACAAATAAAAGAAGAGAGCAAATACATATATATGTTTTGTTATAAAAAATAAAAAGATTAAAAGTAGTAACCTTTTGAAACTAGACGAAGATAGAGAGAAATTTTACGGTGGTTAGGAAATAATTAGTGGTATTTTATTAATTATTTTTTGAGTTTATTTAAAAAAAGGTATAATAAGAAAGATTTATATGATTTTTGTGAGCTTTGAGTTTAGTGATTTTTTATGTTTATTTTTTTGTTAATATAAACTTAAAAAATAATTAATAGAATATTACTTGTTATAAAAATATTTATAGTGTTTAGGGAGGAAATTTTATAAAAAAAAAATAGCATGCTATTAAATACTTTTCAAATATATTTAAATAAATAAATAAAATAGACAAAATATTCCAAAGATATACCAATTTAAAAATGGTTCAAATAGTCAAATATTTTGACTGAAAAATTTCTTGGCAGGCTGAAAGCTCTCAAGCCTTAGCTGTTCTGGCCAGTGGCACTCGAAGGTTATATCTTCCATGTCCTTCAACTTTTCAGATCAAAGAACAAGTGACACGTTGGTCACCTTCATCATAATCGGTCAATTGTTTACCCCTAAGTAAGCAACTATTGGTTGACTTTTTAGTTTTTTAAGTTTTTTCGCCAAACCAAAATTGATGGGACTCTGACATTTGGGAAGGCGAATTGGCGAAACGCCGTGTCCTTACAACATTAGTGAAAACAATGTGTTAAAGGTTTAATTATTTATGTCAGAACATTACATAACACATTGTCCATTAACAAATTCAAGAATGGGAGTGTTCTTCGTGATATCTTTCTTCATCTCCATCTTAACCACTTCCACCGCACTGGAAATCATCAACCCAGGCCAATCCTTGAGAGATGGTGAGACTCTGGTTTCTTCAAGCGGAAGCTTTGAGCTAGGATTTTTCAGGCCTCAAGGTTCAACAAGCAGATACTTGGGATTATGGCTCGACAAGTCTCCCCAGACAGTTTTATGGGTTGCCAATAGAGAAAATTCACTTTCTGATAATATGGGAGTTCTGAACATCACCACCCAAGGGATTCTAATCCTTCTCAATAGCACAAACCATATTGTTTGGTCATCAAATTCAAGTGCATCAAGAATTACGCAGAATCCGGTTGCGCAGCTCTTGGATTCTGGAAATTTTGTTGTGAGAGAAGGAAATGATTATAACCCTGCAAACTTTTTGTGGCAGAGTTTTGATCATCCTTGTGATACCTTACTACCTGGAATGAGAATCGGAGTCAACTTTGTAACACGGATTGACAGGTTTCTGTCATCTTGGAAGAGCCCAGAAGATCCTGCTCGAGGTGAGTTTACGTTTGGTATCGATCCTCAGGGGTATCCACAGGTACTTTTGAAGAAAGGGAATAGAACAGTGTTTAGAGGGGGGCCATGGACTGGCATAAAATTTACATCAAATCCTAGACCGATACCCAATCAAATTTCCACAAATGAATTTGTGCTCAACAACCAAGAGGTTTATTTCGAGTATAGGATTCAAAGTTCAGTTTCTTCAAAGCTTACACTAAGTCCATTGGGCCTTTCTCAGAGCCTCACATGGAATGACAGAGCTCAGGACTGGGTGATTGTTGGAAATGGCCAGTACGATCAGTGTGAAGAGTATGCGTTCTGTGGTCCCAACACTCGCTGTGAGATAACTAGAACTCCTATATGTGTATGCTTGGATGGATTCACGCCTATGTCTCCAGTAGATTGGAATTTTTCAGATTGGTCAGGTGGGTGTCACCGGAGGACTCCATTGAATTGTAGTGATAAAGATGGCTTTCTCAAGTATACAGCAAATAAACTGCCAGACACATCTTCTTCCTGGTTTGACAAGAGCATTGACCTCAAGGAATGTGAGAGATTGTGTCTGAAGAACTGCTCTTGCACTGCTTATACAAATTTAGATTTCAGGGCAGGTGGAAGTGGCTGCCTGATTTGGTTTGGTGACCTGATTGATATGAGAAGGTCAACTGGGGATGGACAAGACGTCTCTGTTCGGGTGGCTGCTTCGGAATTAGGTATGCCTTCCAATTATGCTACTAGTTATTGATTTAATTCGCTCCTATCTAGATGACCAGCATGGATAGAAATTGAAGAATTATTCATGTTCCTCTTCACTTCAAAAAGCCTGAAAAGGGAAAAGTCAATATAGCATAGAAACTAGGAAATCTTGACTCTGCTGCTTTGTCCACTTCCTCAACACTAAATTATTATAAACTTCTTCTTCTTCTTCTTCCGTTTCCTTCTACTCTAAATAAAAAGAATTTCAAGATTTTATTCAAGTTTCAGTTGCGAAGGAAGTCTTGAACTAGGGAATAGGTCCAGTTGCTTCTAACTATTCGTTATTGCGTTCAGGTGCAAATGCGAAGAAAAGGAACTTGAGTACGAAGTTGAAAGCAGGAATAATTGCCAGCGCCGCTGCATTGGGCATGGGCATGCTAGTGGCAGGAATGATGTTCTGCAGGCGGAGGAGGAATCTTGGGAAGAATGATAGACTTGAAGAAGTAAGGAAAGAGGACATAGAATTACCAATAGTTGATTTGAGTACCATAGCTCATGCCACTGATAACTTTTCAAGCAGCAACAAGTTGGGAGAAGGTGGTTTTGGACCTGTATACAAGGTAACAAAAGAATCTCCAACTAACCTATATGTATCATCTTCGTTTATGAAACTAACTGAACTGCTGGATTCATGACTTAGGGCATATTGATAGAAGGACAAGAAATAGCGGTGAAAAGGCTTTCAAAGAGTTCTGTTCAAGGGATGGACGAGTTCAAAAATGAAGTTAAATTCATTGCTAAACTTCAGCATCGCAATCTCGTAAAGCTTCTTGGTTACTGCATTCAAGAAGATGAAAATATGTTAATCTATGAATACATGCCCAATAAAAGTTTGGACTTCTTCATTTTCGGTGCGAACCTGTCCAAATCAACAGCATTTTAGCTCTAGAAGTTATCATTTATATTCTTACTTCTGTTACGAATCGAGTTGTTAATCAGACTAACATGAATGAAAAATTGATCAGACCAAGCAAGCAGAAAATTACTGGATTGGACGAAGCGTATGAACATTATTGGTGGAATTGCTCGAGGGCTGCTTTATCTCCATCAAGACTCTAGACTGAGAGTAATTCATAGAGATATCAAAGCCAGCAACATTTTACTGGATAATGAGCTCAATCCAAAAATTTCGGACTTTGGCCTTGCTAGAATGTTTCGTGGAGATGAGACAGAGGCCAATACTCATAGGGTGATTGGAACATAGTAAGTATCATTAATCATTCCTTGCTAATCTTCATTTGCATTTTTTGAGAAATTTTCTTGTTGCCAACATTTTTCAGTGGCTATATGTCTCCTGAGTATGCGTCGAATGGACACTTCTCTGTGAAAACCGACGTCTTTAGCTTTGGTGTCCTCATCCTGGAGATAGTGAGTGGAAAGAAAAATAGGGGATTTCGTCACCCGGATCGAAACCTTAACCTCCTCGGGCATGTAAGAATTTACACAAAAATGTTAATGCAAAGTCTTGATGAACTGAGAGGTGATGTTAAATTGTGCAGTTTCCTTTCAGGCAATTAAAATGGCATTGCTGAGAATAATAATTAGTACAGCAAGGATGCTTTCTTTAGTTTACCCAACAAATACATATTGGTTTATTTGGGGTTTCAGAAATGTTACAGTGATTTTGCTGTTGTGACCTGTCACATGACAAGCAAACCAACTGGCAAATTAGAGTAGCCAGTCTGCTGACATATTGCCCTGTTTTGATTTTTCTTAGGCGTGGATACTTTGGATAAAAGAAACACCATCGGAACTGATTGATGAATGTTTAGGTTACTTGAGCAATACATCTGAAGTGTTAAGATGCATTCATGTGGCTTTACTGTGTGTGCAACAACGACCAGAAGATAGGCCAAACATGCCAACTGTGGTTCAAATATTATGCAATGAAAATCCATTGCCTCAGCCTAAACAACCTGGATTTTTCATGGGAAAGAATCCACTCGAACAGGAAGGTTCATCAAATCAGATGGAAGCTTGCTCTTCAAATGAAATGAGTTTGACATTGTTAGAGGCACGGTAGATTATCATCACTTGACAATTGATCGATTGAAGTAGAAATGCTGTGATCAGACAAGTGCAATCTAGCATGGGTCACAACACTGACATTTGTTTTTTCTGTTCTCTATTCCAGAACAGGATGCGAGCAGTAAAGTTAATTCTATCTATATTGGAGTAGGCAATGTATTACTATTATTTTTATTGATAAATGAAAATCCATTCATCAAAAAACAAACAAACAGGTGCTTCCCCGGCCACAAGAAGAACTGCATGCCTCATTAATGCTTTATGTAGTAAAACGAGCCAACAGGCAGTAACTCCTTACCCTCCCATAGGTGTGGATAATGTGATTTGAGATCCTCAAAGCTCGTAACTCTTTCTGTCATCTAATCTTTAAGTCAGTTAAGTTTGCTTGCCACCCTTCTTAAACCCCATAAATAATATGCTTAGCTTATTTTTAGAGTGTCAAGGAAAGCAGTTTCCATTCCCTGACCTATCAAAACCAAATCTACAGGGGACGACAACATCTCCACCTCTTCTAACGTCTAAGCTGGGATCAGATGCTGTACTGGAATGTTCCTATCTAATAGAAAATGCTGTGTTTCGATTAACATGAACCATCTGCTCTTGCTGTTTCCACAATGTCTTCAGAAGTTTTTTGCTGAACATTCCAGGAAGCACTTGTAAGTCAATCAAGGACCTTAGACAGAGTATGCAATCTGCAGCTATAGACCATGACCGTCTCATGTTTGCCAATATCACTAATTATGTACTCTGTGGATTATAGGGGCCACAGTAATCCATATGAGAAAAGGAGTCAGCTGTCTGCACGAGTCACCTTCTTCTAGGCTCCGCTGGCCGACACGGCATTCTCGTTCAAATATAGGCCGGCCGTCCTTGTGATGGTTCCCAAGGATCCATTATGATACCACTTAGGTCTACGTTGCCCTGATATTGTTCTATGTAAGCGGGCGGGCTTGTGAGAAGTTCGGCCCGGTTTTTTTTTGGTGTCGTAGGGGAGGGATTGACCTTTCTAACGCATATTCAGTCTGCTGCTTAGCGCTTAGCGACTGAATCAGCCCAGGAAAAAAACCGATCGATACATAGGGTGAGGAAGGAAAAAAGGTGCTGGTCATGGGCAAGGTAGACAATCGATATATAGGAGCGGTGAATCCCATGCTTAATACACTATACTCGTTACCGTCCCCCTAAGGACTACGTAAATAGCCCTTTCTTGGCATAACAAAATGAAAAAGCTCAATCCCAACTCTCTCTCTTTGTGCCAAAGAGCTTCTTCTTGCATAGGATTTGTCCAAGGTTATCCGGCAAAGAGCTTCTTCTAGAACATCTATCCCATCTCCTTTTTACTTTGATAGGTGAGAAAGCAAGAACAAAGCAGCACACCTCTGCTCCTGGTTTGAATGGAAAACAACAGCAGAGAGTACACATACAGGAGTTGCTGGATCAGCCAAATACTATATCTTTCAATCAAACTAACCACAAATATATCTTAATTCCTGATATTTAATTAGATCATGTTATCTTGAAGCATCAAAACAGAAATTAAAGGATGAAGAGATAATAAGACTGAGGTTAAAATGCGAAGTTGTTTCAATTTCTAATCCTTCATTCACTGTATTCCAATGATCCAATAATATAAGTCATTACAGGTAAAAAAAAAAAAAGATAAGAAAAGCCCACGAAATGGGAAACAAATGTCAAAATAATAATAATAATAATAATAATTAAAAAAAGATTAGCAAAAATCTTTGAACTCCTGTAGAAGAGCTTCCTCTAACAAAAACTGAGACTCTTCCATCAACTCAGGACTCAATCTGAACATCAAAACACAAAACTCCATCTGATTAAGTGCTTCATCACCATCAAAATCGCCTTCTTTTAACATACTCCTTAAATCATCATCACTCAAATCTTGCAAACCCAATAAAGCTGAGTTCTTTTTAAGACTATCAAAAGTGATGACACCCTTTTCACCATCCATCAACAGATTGAAGCCGTTGCATAGTTCTCCAATAAGACCATCACCACCTAGCTTGTTGGCCATAAGAGGCAAGAAATCTTGGAAGTTTGAGTTTTGGTTTTGTGAAGATGCCATTTTTTTTCTGTGGAGAAGAGAAGGTGTTGAGAGAGCGAGGGAGATTGAAACTTGGGTTGGGGTTTGAGAGTTGGGATGTTTAGGCTCGCGGGTTTGGTTTATATAGATAGGGAGTTGGGAATTGGATTTTCCAAGAAGGAGAGGCCATGGAAGACAACTAAGGGACAGGTCATCTAGGAAGGGAGGAAGGTCGGTCAAGACTCAAGACCACATCCACTTTCTCATGGGAGCTGCTGCCTATGGGGTTTCTGGGAAGGTTGTTCAGGGGTAAGACGGTCATTCTAATGGAAAGCTGGAGGCGGGTTCCTGCCTCTTGCGAGATTTTGGGAAGGTCAGCAGGGGTAGAGTTGACAATTTGGAAGAAGTAAAAGCATTCTCTTGTGGTCTTTTGTGAAGAGTATAGGGGTAAAATGGTATATGTCAGACAGGGGAAGGGTGGGCCTCCTTGGATTACTTCCTTTGTGGAGAAGGGGATGTCATGAGGGGCAAAACTGTCAACATGAAAGGAAAAATCAGGGGAGATTTATTACTTCATGAAGAAGGTCAATGGAGGTGGGACTTTTGGAGTTGCTTTACCATTTACCAAGAAGTGAGGAATTTTGGGCGGTTGTTCTTCTTGGAGAAATGGGTTTCGCTTTGAATGCTGCCATGCAATCTTTGGTGCTTTTTTATTTTTTATTTTTTATTTTTTTGGTTCGTTAATATCTTTTATCGGTGAAAGGACTTTTCACAAAATGAAATTTGCTTGAAAAACACGAAATTTACCGTTATTTCCTTTATAATGAGTTAGTGTTTATTATGTTACACAATATTGATTAAATTGGATTAAATAAGATTGGATAAGGTAAATAATAATCTTGTTTTTATATTTGATATACTTTGGACTAAATTAAATAATTTATTTTATTTTGTATTTGATAGATATTTGATGAGACTCGACCGATTTAGAGTTTGGATCAATGTGTGTTTAAAAAAATAGAGGATAGATTGATCCAACCTGATCTTATCAAAAATCTTTTTTATTTTTTTATTTAGAGAATGTATAAAAGTGCAGTAACAATTGTTTTTAAACTATTTTTTACTCGAAAAATATATCAATATAATATTTTTTTATTTTAAAAAAATTATTTTTAACATTATAAAAAAAATATCTAAAAACTATCAAAATATATTAATTTAAAATATCAGAAAACACGAAGAATCATCATTATGATATGATCAAAGGGAGAAGGAACGAAAGTGACTCTCCATTATCAACCAGTGTGATGTCATATGGTATATGGGATTTGTTTTCATCTTTCTGACGTGTGCGGGGAGGTTGCACCATGGTCAAATCTGCGTGAAGCTGACGCTGACCACATCAAAAGGATCACAAGAACTACCCCTTTTTGAATGGGCCAGATGCATGAGCCCTTGTGGCCCGGGTTCCTCCTCTTTCGTCATCTCTGCGGTATTCCTCATCTGGATTGCAGGTTTTTTATCAGGCCCAAGTCTAGGTTTCGAAAATTGTATCTATTGATATATTATTTAAAAAAAAAAAACCAAAAAACTAGTTTAATTTTAAATTATACTAGTATATTAACCCTGCTCCGCAACAAGTTAATAATAATATTTTAAAAATATAAAAAATATATTAAGTGTCTTGGTTTGACGGTTAAGCCAGACCCAAAATAGCTTTAGGTTTGGCTGTAATGACGAATCCAATAGCATTGGGTCTGACGTTCAAGCCAGACCCAAGAACCCTGAGTCTGGCAGTCTAAAAATCTAAAAATTATTGAGTCCAGTTGGGTATTCGGACCCAACGCTATTAAGTCTTGCTAGAGACAGGACCCAATGCTATTAAGTTTGGCTGCTCAACTAGACTCAACAATAATTTTTTACTAAACATAGAAAAAACAACGCCTCTCATGAGTACTATAGTGCGGTGCAGAGTACAATAAATCTATGTCTATAATAAATGCACAATATTTTTCCCGCGTCTTTTAAAATATAATATAATATATTTGAAGACTTTATCAATACATTACATGTAAGGCAGAGCTAGGATTAAATTTCAGGGGGGCAAGACTAGGATAAGTATTTTTAGAGAGGAGCAAAACTTAAATTTTACTGATTTTAGTCATAAAATTTAAAATTGCTCTTTTTCTGTAGGGCATATATAATATTAATGATTTTTTTCTCAAAGGCACTAAGGCTAACTATAAAGAAAGAAATAAGCTTAAAAGTTCCTTGTTACGAGAAAAAAAAGTTAAAATGCCCTATTAAATAATAAAAGTTCCTTTATGGTAATTTTTTTCTTTTCTTTTTAATTTTATTATTTTATATTAAGTTTTCATTGAATATTGTTCTTTATATATATATAAAAAAATTCAGATTCATTTGCTCCTTATAAAAAAAATAAAAACAATAGAGGCATATACCTACCTTTGGTCGACACACCTGAGCTTTTTGGTATCATGCCGTGATTTTATTTAGTGGTTTTTTTATTTTATTTTTACATCTTTTGTTTATTTATTTAATTAATTCTTTAATGTTGGGTTTTTATTAAATTTTATTATTCAATATTAAATTAATTAAGAATTAATTTTTTTATTTTTTATTTATTTTTTATCATGAATTCAACCCAGTGATAAGGTCGCGAGTTTTGTAAATTGGCTATGATGAATTTAACATTTTTCTTCTTTGTTTTTTTTATTTTTTTTCTTTGAACCTACCTGGTCGATAAAATCACGTCGAATCAATTCTCACATGATTTAATTTAAAACTCAAGTCAATCAAAAAGTTAAATCAAAATTTTTTAAATTTAAAACGTTATACTATATTTAATAATAATTCCAAAAAATTTCTAGTCATCTAGGTGTTATTTGTTTACATTCCAAGAAACTTACGGCAAACCTGAAAGCACCATGAATAAACTAGTTGCTATTTATATAGTATTTAATAACAACTTCCCGAGTATTTATATATTCTCACCATCTTATTTTTGGGTAAATCATATCATTTTTTTATTCCTTGTTTCAAAGGATATTCTAGAAGATCAATAGTTTGTTTCAGTATTGGATTCAACTAATTATATTTGTAAAAGAAAGAGAAAGGGTTTGTGAAAGAAAAAAAAAACCGAAATTTTGAGAATAATAAACCCACATTTGGGGTGTGTGTGTGTGTGTTAATATTATTATTGATTTAAGCTATATCGTGGGAAATAGAAATAAAACGATGATGAGGATTAGTGGAATTGTTTATGTGGGGGAATAAAAAAAGATTTTAAAGTTTCCAATTAAAAAAAAAAAAACTCGTCCAAGTTCGCTTTTTGATTGGTTATTGGTAATGTGGAAATTGTCGTTCTCAAGGGGCGTAGCGTGATGGCAAAAGGGTTTGAAATCTGCACAGCAGGTCTCGAGTTCGAATCAAGGCGTGCATCTCTTGTAAGAGCCTGGGATAGCCGGGGTTTTACTCCCTCACCTGGGCCTACAAAGTGCGCTTTCCGGAGGGTGAGGTTTCCTCGAATCCAAAAAAAACAAAAAAGAATTGTCATTTTAATTGGTTGTGTTAAATTCTAGATTTTTTTTATTGTTAAATTTATGCTCTGCTATTGTAATTATATTATCCCAACTGCATCATTATTTTTGGTGGGCAAAAGATAAGCCCAGGATTTTGCTAAAAGAAGTTTAGTGCCTAGTGTTTTGGGCCTTTTGCCATTGGCAAGATTGATTGAATCCAGCTTTCATTTTTCACACATAAGAGACAGCAAGAAGAAGAAGAAATCTTGCAGCATTTCCTTTTCTCTATAATCAATGCCGTCCTGGGATTGTAGATGGTTGCTCAAATCAATACTTTGGCGAGTCCAACAGACCATTCTGACTTGGTATCGAGTCTCATCTGGGCTGGAAGGAAGAAAAATGGAAGCTTGTGCTATTTGTGGATGGCAGAGCCATGTCCTATTCTTCTGTTGATGGGACATCTGAAGAAAAGCTTGTGATTCGTAGCTGAAACCTAAAATATCCTACCAGCTCTATATGTGCACTGGATTATGGAAGGGGTGATGCCTCTGAATACTCTGAGACCATCATTTGTGGTTCAGCACAGCACTCGTATGGCAGGTTATTCAACTCTCTAACATTTGCAGGCTGCAGCACTGGATTGTCTCCGAGGCACGAAGGATACTGCTGATGTTGAACTTGCCTTCCTGCTCCTTGCATGCGGAAGAGAATCGAAATGAACTATAAAGTGAAGTTCGGCTGTCTTTTGCTAATCAACAGGCATTATAAAGTGAAGTTCAGGTTTACGTCTGCAATTTTGGTAGCTGAAATTATACATGGATTGCAGCCACAAACGGTTGAATCTCCAAATCTCTTGAAGTTGAGGGATGCCAAATTCATCATTGCCTTGAAAAAAGTGAGGTTTCCTGATAGAAAGCCTTGTTTGCTTTAAATAATCACCCATTCCTTTGGAGCTAAGTTTTGTTTGATTGATTTCCCAGCTGGGCAATATCTGCGGTTGGAAACCTGTCGCAAAACATCTATAATGAAGGCAATTACGAAGCAGCATGATGTGAAATATGAATTTTATTTGCGGTGGTAATTAAGATATTGTTTATATATTCGTATGACCATAGATAATGAAAAATAACCTAAATTATTAAGAGATTGAATTTTAGTTTAATTTATTTAAATTTTTAATTGAGATTTATTAATTAAATTTTATTTATTGGATTATATGCAGAGATACTTGATCTTTAAAGCTTTTTATTTTATTTTATTTTATTTATTCATCGATTTTAATACTAGAGTAAAGCTTTTAATTAATATTCTTACAATTAAACAATTGATGCTCGTTCAAATCCTCAAATTCCAACCATTCATGAACCCAAAATCTTATAGATTTGCAAGATGTGATTGAAAAAAAAGCATCTTTTGCCTTCTGTTTACCAAAGAAATAAAAATAAAAATCCAAACATGCCCTTACTCTGACCCGATCGAACACTAGCCATTTTCACCTTCCTCGCACCACCAGCCACTTTATTCATAGATCAACCCCACGCCGCTTCCTTGCGTAGCTGGTAACAGCCGCAACCAGAGATGAGATCAGTCTGCATCAGTTTTGGACTTATTCGGGAATGGTCACAACTTCAGTTTCAATTTTGAGCGCTGAAGAAACTTCCAACATGGACGACCTATCAATAGGATTTTCTTGAACACGTGGCAGTGCAATTTCAACATGGACCACCTATCAATAGGATTAGTTAAAAAAAGTGGTAAAAAAATTACATTATTACAAAAAAAAAAAAAAATAGAGTGAAAAAGGTGACAACAACAAACAAGTTGGATGACATCAGTGATACATAGATAATATTTTACGTGATTCGAAGAGGTCCATCCACAATTGAATTTGATGATTTAAATCTTTGTCAATAAATTGATTTATTTTTTGATTTGGTGTGTTTTTCTTTTTTGATTTTATACTTTTCATTTAAAATTGTCATTAATATTACTTTTTATATCTAAAAACATCCTTGTATTTTTATCTATTAATTTTTGCTCTTCAACCTTTTTCTTCTTTGATATTTATCATTTAATCCTATTTTATATTTATGAAACCTTACTTATGACATTGTGATTGATTAATTATTTACATTCAAGGTGTAATAATACATACTTAAAATTTTATTGATGTATTTTGTTCTTAATTAATCTCCATGTCGTACATCGCGACAACCTTTAAATTTCTATAAAAAAAACAAATATCAGGTATCTTGTTCTTGAAGGGAAAAAGATCTAATTTAAGGAGTTGTCACTTAGTATTATGGTCACTAGAAACCTTAACTGTTCAACAGAGATTCCATAGTACGAGACTGATTACGCAAAAGAGAAGATATTATCACCACTTAAATGTCCTATCTGAGATAAACTGTATTGCTGGTTTTGTCTTAAATTACTAAGGATTTGTTATATTTTTGCTTTTGATGGTCTGCCTATAATATTCATGACTCTAGTGTCATTTGAATATTTAACTATAAATACTTCCAACTATAACGTTGGTAAATATTACGTAAAAGATGATGATATTCCTGACTTTGACATCAGTAATTATTGAGGTTGAGGATGATTTCAATTCTAGTGTTCCGATTCTTAATTCTAGTATTAGTGAATATGAATATTCTTGATTCTGGTGTAAGTGAATAAACAAGTAAAATTTTGAGTTGAAAACAAAATATGTTTTTTTGTAATTTTGCAATAATGGAGCTTTCTTCTTCTTTTTTGAGAAAAGAAAAAAAATAGAAAAGATAGTTATACATTTTATACCAAATTTGCATTTAACAATATAAGTTTACAACTCAATACTAAGTAAAGTCGTAAAAAAAAACATGCAAGGAACACACAAATAAATTCAAAAGGATCCTGAATTTTTTCAGAATTTTCTGATATCTTAAAATGCATGTTTAACTAGATACTAAAATAAATAAGAGTAAATAAAAAATAGGAGGAAAATACATAAAAATATGTTTGTTAAATACACCCTTAACCTAAAGAGTGGGCTAGTTAGGCCTGAGGCCCAGCCCAGTCTCAACAGTTCTTTTTTTATTTTAGGGGCTCGATCTAGTCCAACCACACAAGTTTTTTGGAGTAATTGAACTTACACGATTTATATAATTAAGTGCATCATCTTAGATTTTGTTTAAATAAGTGTTTGGTTTTTATTTTATTCTGAATAATAAATTGTCTATGTAGATGTATTAATTAAATATTGATATGCTCTTTAAATTATGACATGAAAACTCACACCCAAAACAATATTTAAGGATGACAATATTAATAAATTATAAGAAAATAGATTATTTTTCACGCTCACACACACTAAATGTGTTTTTTACCTTCTTTTTAACTAGGTTTTGGAGGAATTATCTCCTCTCATTTATTTGTTGACGTGATATCATTAATGACGCTAATCCTACGTATTATTTTAGATGTCATTGTTTACATTATAATTTAGCACACACATCAATATTTGACCAATGTACTTAGATCATACTTTATTGTACAAATTAAAAAAAATCGAAGACACATTTAAATAAAAATAAAAATAAAAATCAAACATTCAATTGTGGAAATTATATAAGTTTAGACACTTGGATTTTTTTAATTAATATTTTTAGTGTTTTTAAATTATTTTAATGTCTTAATATTAAAAATAAAATTTTAAAATAAAAAATATTAATTAATATATTTTCAAGTTAAAAATATTTTAAAACACAAAATCTACCGCATTATCATTAAAACTTGTACTTAAGGGTCTAGCTTAGTGGTCAACAGGTGAGGCTGGATTTGCCCCCCGTCCCGAGTTCGACCCTCCATGTGCACGCCTGTCATACCTGTGGTGCCTTATCTGTCTACTGAGCTTGTAGGATGTTCAGTAGACTCGGGAATAGTCGTGATACGTGCAAGCTGGTCCGGACACATAGGTTAAAAAAAATAATAATAAAGAAAACCTTAAAAAACTTGCATTAGAAATCAGATGGGCCTAAAACTGGGAAAATGAAAGAGTTAGATGGGCCCAGAGATGGCTGCTCCTCGAAGCATCCTCTTTGGACTTTTAGCAATTTAATATAATTGGGTGGTCTCTCTGTATATGAAAAGGAAAAGCTGCATTTAATTTATAATAGCTGATTTGATTGGCTACTTTTCTTTCAAAAATTATCTGACACCATTTTAAGGGAGAAAAAAAAATCAATAAAGCCGTTACAGATAAATAAAAAAAGGAATAAAATATATTAAAGCCCCTAAATTACATAATGTTCTATTTTGATCCCTAGAGTTTTAATTTCTCCAATGTCATTTCTAAAGTTTCAGATGTCTTAATAAGTCCTCTAACTCTCTCTCTCTCTTTCTTTTTCTAGTTCAGCGAGAGGCCCAATGAGGTAACCCTTAATTAGAGGTGAACAAAAAATTTAAAAAACTAATTAAATAAAAAAAATTAAAAAATTAACTAAAAAATCAAATTAAAAAAAAATCTGAATTAATTGATTAGAAAAAAATTATTTCAGTTCAGTTTTGATTTTAAAAGTATGATGAAATCAAACTGATTAAATCCAGGGATATAAATATTAAACTTTCTTTTGTCTTCTAACCCTAAAGCTATCAAATCCAGACCCACCCTCCAAGCTCTCTCAATCTCTGTCTCTCGTCAAGCTCTGTATCCTACATCGTTGAACATGTTCAGTCTCTAGGAAATTATAGAACGTTTGCAAGTTTTAATTTCTCCCTTTTCTTTTCTTCGTATTTCTTTTTTAAGTTTTAATTTCTCCAATTTCTTTTCTTGGCATTTCTTTTTAAGTTTGAATGCTTGGTTAATTAGGATTCGTGATACATCTATTGAATGCTTGGTTAATTAGGAATATTTAAGCCCATAATTTACATAATATCACGGTTCAATTGGGAATATTACATGATTTGCCAAGAGGGGTGAGAGCATTGCAAGATAGCAATGGCAGAAATAAGAGAAGAGTATGGTTAGATATTTTTTTTTATTAACATGAATGTCCGGACCAGTTTGTACGTATCTCAATTAATTTACAGGTCCTGAAATTAAAGACCATATAAGCAGGGGCGAAGACATAAATTTTGTATTCCGTTATTCTTTCTTAGGGATTTGTAATCTTATTAAGGATAATGAAACTTTTGTTTTTGTTTTTGTGTTTTCTGTATTATTTTCTTATACTTTTACTTAATTAATACTATTGTTATCAAGTAAACGTTTGAAAAAAATATTTTCTTAGAAGAAAAGGAATATGTTATCCTCGTAAGCATAGTAATTTTTTTCCACAAAATATAAAAAAAGAAATCAAGAAAATGTTATCCTACAAACAAATAGAGCCCTAAATCATGATGTTTTTCACCGGTAGCTATGTTAGTTATCTTATTTTGACAAAATTTCCTTTCTAACTACAAAAGAATTTTCAATCTTGTGCTTATTTTTCAGCTTCACATTTTCTCACACCTTCATCAAGTAAATATTGAATTTGGGAAATAGATTTGGTTTGGGTGGCGTACTTTTATGGGTGTTTGTTTGATTTGGCTATGATTGCATTGCTAGTTGCGATCTCCATTATGGAGACAAGTTATGATATAATTCTGTAGTTGATTTTAAGAAAGAATGGACTTCCATTTTATGTTTTATATTTAATCGAAAACATTATTATATTTGTAATGAATATCATAAAAAATCAATTTCGATGTAAGCTAATGTAAATACTCGTTTAGAATATTGCATAATATCGATGAAATATTCTATTGATATTTAAACACTAATTATATTGAAAAATAACTTACCGATAGAATTACAAACTATAATTGGTCATCGAAAAATATATTTTTGGTGATTTCTATTATATTAGTCATTCTGTTAGTAATATAATTACTAGTGGATTTACAAACGAAAAAAGAGTGCCAAACTCAAAAATTACACCGGTATTATTCTATCAGTAATTCTATCAATAAGTATAGCATATGACATATAAAATAAATCATCAATAATTTCTTCGGAGATAGAATTCATATTATCGACGAAATTAACCCATCAAAGATTTACATATTGTCAGTGGCATGCTCTTATAATTTATTCTCAACACTCTAGAACTTTCTGAGGGAATTAGTTCATCGGTGATTCCATCTATCTGGAACTTTTTGAGAGACTTAATTTGCTAGTGATTTCATCTATGATTACTATTTTGTTGGTAATTCTATCAGTATTGTATTTAACATTTTAAAAAAAAAATAAATAAACAAAACAAAACAAAAATTAAAAGAAACAGAACTAAAATACATAAAAAAAATGAAATTTTTATTATTAATTTAAAAAATATTATTGAATATAATTTATCTAAATGACATAACTTGAAAGAGGAGGAGGAGGAGGCATATCTTTATCAGGTCTCGATGGGTGACGAGGTAGATCACATGAACCATCGAGGTTTGATAACAACTCCTCGTACAATCACCTAAGTCCGGTTGTCTTGAACATAAATCAGGTCATCTCAGCATTAAGCCAAGCCATCAAAGCTTGAACTTGTTCTCGTACAATCATCTGGATGGCTAGAGATTAGGAGCTCGAACATGATTGCGAGGAACCAATGATCAATATATTGCGACTTGTCTGCATATCCTTGGACGTAATGTTTGAGATACTAGATCATGTGTTTAGAATTTAAACTAATGTATATGTATTTAAACTAATATATAGCTATTTGGAATTTTAAAAATTGAATTCGTTAAATTAATTCATGTGTTTAGAATCTTTTTGAGGCTATTTAAACATAAAAAATAATAAGTATAAGCAAATCAAATGAGAAACCTTCTAATTTAGTAGAGTAATTTCAAATATAAAAAAAATATTATTTCAAAAATAGCCCTTTATAACTTGACACATGGTTTGCTAAAACCCCAACAACAGCAAGACACCTAAAAAGGAAAATGCAAGAGAAAACAAAAGTTTCAACGAGAGAGACATAAATAGATTAGTTTAGTAATTCTAAATCCCTTATAAGATTATCCATAAAATCACTGAAAAAATGGACTAATCAAAGCAACACAAGTGAAGAAATGCAATATACAATTAGATAAAACATTGAAAGGAAGTAAGGGAAGTTTGGAGCCACTATATTATAGTTTTAAAATCCGGCCCGGCCTGGCGGGTCGACCCGGGACCTGGCCGATCCGAGGCTGGAACCGGGCCGAGTTGAAAAAAAAATAAAGAAAGAAAAAGCCCAGTGTGACCTGGTGACCCAACAAGACCCGGTCAAAAACCCGGTTGCAACTCGTTAATTTTTGTTTTTTTAATAACTGAAACAACATCATTTTGATTAAAAAAATAAAATTCTCGTTTCCCTCGGGGAATTAAATAAGAAGAACAAAAGGTAATTTACCACTTGAATTAATTCAAATAATTAAGCCTTTTTATTTTAATTTTTTACATATGGTTATGTTTAACAACCCAATGATTGATATACGTTATAATTATGGTTATAATTTTTATGATAACTAATTAAACTAAAAGAATAATATCTACTGTTTAATTTATCTTGTGTTATGTATTTAAAAATTATAATCACTTCATTAACTATAATAATTAGTAAGCTTTAAGAAACATTTTTATTTTTTTCATAGTACTTAGGCTTTTTTCATGTTATTTCTATTTTATTTTATAATGAGAATATTTTTACGTGCACGACCTGTTTGGCTTTTGTTGTTATTAATGTTGTTATGGATATATATATGTGATTGTTAGAATTTGTTAAATTTATTACTTCACTTAGAATTTTTTAAATAAAAATAAATGGTTAATAATTAAGCGAATATATAACTGATTATAGTTATACCTCAAACAAAAGTATATGAAGTCCCTGTTTCGATGGAAAATTATAATTTTTTTAAAAATAAATTATTTTTTAATATTTGATAGTACCATGAAAAATTAAGTTGAAAAACACTTTTTTAAAGTATTTGGCTATACTATAAAAAAATAAGTTTAAAAACAACTTATTAATATTTTTTCATGTTTATTAAAAAAATAAGAATCAAAACTGATAGATGAAAAGGACGAAGGAGGAGGAAATTGAAAAAAAAAAATCTAATTTCATAAATTATTTTAAATAATCCAAACGGCGATAAAAAAATGATGATCAAATCTGACAGATAAAAAGGTTGAAGGGGTATGAAATTAAAAAATAAAATTTTAATTTTATAAATTATTTCAAATAAAATAAATAGTAATAAAAAATAGATACCAAATCTAACAGATAAAAAGTTGAAAGAGAATAAAATTGAAAAAATCTTTAATTTCATAAACTATTTTAAATAAACAATTAAAAGAGTAAGAATCAAATGTAATAGAATATTTCAATTAAAAATTAATAAGAGAAAAAAATAAAAAATAAAAACTTATTTATTAAATTGTAATTGATTTTTAAAATGGATGAAAAGGATGAAGGAGGAGGAAATTGAAAAAAAAATCTAATTTCATAAATTATTTTAAATAATCCAAACAGCGATAAAAAAATGATGATCAAATCTGACAGATAAAAAGGTTGAAGGGGTATGAAATTAAAAAATAAAATTTTAATTTTATAAATTATTTCAAATAAAATAAATAGTAATAAAAAAA
>Ga0325411_1002881_pt1 | contig 19410 bp, 20 predicted proteins | sample PopdelMetagenome_13_FD_206181 | JGI IMG/M metagenome (GOLD analysis project Ga0325411, IMG submission 206181) | Populus deltoides microbial communities from Bellville, Georgia, United States - Xylem-PdIQD-R4 | ecosystem: Host-associated > Plants > Phyllosphere > Stem > Wood/Secondary xylem...
AAAGCAAACTTTCCTTTCTTTCTTCATCTCTGATCACTGATCTATGAAGGAGGAATCCAATTCCCAAAATTTGGAGAAGGAAATGGAATTCAATTCCTCCTCTCCAAGAGCCATCCCTGTAGTCTCCACATTGACCAACCCCTTTGACAACAACAACTCCCTTGCTTGCGTCAACGGCCACACACGAAAGCCCATAGCTTTATGGCCAGGAATGTACCATTCACCAGTAACCAATGCTCTGTGGGAAACAAGGTCCAAGACCTTTGAAAGACTTCTTGACCCACCTGAAGATGCAACTCCACAGAGTGAATTGTTGACTAAAACTCCAAAACAGAGCCGTACTAGAATCTTGTATGGTTTTTCTACTGATTATATTTTAAGAGAGCAGTATAGGGATCCTTGGAATGAGGTTAGGATTGGTAAACTGCTTGAGGATCTTGATGCTTTGGCTGGCACCATCTCTGTCAAGGTACTCCCATCCTTTCTTTTTCTTCTTTCTTCTTTTAAATGAATTTATCTGTGTAGTGATTCAAAGTTAGTTTTTTGAATTGTTCTGGAATAATAGGTGGATTAGGTTGTAATGAAAGCTCCGACTTTTTTCTTTGTCTGTGGTCTCAAGGCAAGATTTATGCCTAATCTTATATATATATATCGGTTGAGGAGTAAGCTATGTTGAGGATACCTCTTGCCGTTAAATAAATAAATAATAATAATAATCTTAAAGTTAGCAATGTTGTGGTTAAATTGGTTGTCTTTAATACTATGACATGGGAAATGGATAATGGACTGTATCATATGCTTGGTTTGTTGGCTTTTTTTTTAATCTTCTGTATGCCTGTTTTTGATGCGTAAAGAAATTTGATGTGGAATCCCCAACTACATATATTTTTGGATGATTACGTCTGTTAGTTGAGTGTTTCTCGACAATGATTGAATATTTTGAAATGTAATGCTAGTTCATGTAATTTGGATGGAATTTTCATTGCAGTATACAACTCACATGCATCTTCCATTCTATTTGCGATTGAATGTTTGTTGTTGTATTAGCACTGTTCCGACGATGATAGCACAACAAGGCCACTGCTGCTGGTGACTGCTTCCGTGGATAAGATTGTCCTGAAGAAGCCAATTAGTGTTGACGTCGATCTTAAAATAGTTGGTTCTGCCATATGGGTTGGTCGGTCATCAATTGATATTCAACTGGAGGTCATTCAGTCCACAAAAGGTACTTTATTCTGGTACTAACTTTAGCTTTAAGATATAGTGTTCCTTGACTTTAAGAGAGTGGAAATAGAAAGGCAAGACAGAACTGATCCTGATGGAGTGTTCTCAAGTGGGTTTGAGTGTTAAGCCCTTTAGTTATACTATTAGTAAGAATCTTATTGTTGCTGTAAGATGTCTTGTGTGATTCTTTCAATCTGAATGCTTCAACATACATTTTGAAGAAGTGAATGAAGAAATGTAAGCAGGATGGCAATTATTTTCTATTATCTCAAGCTACATGGAAGTTTTAATATCTGGCTAACCAAATATATTGTTGAAAATCCAATCAAATGGCTCTTTTTTTGCGTTGTCTTTATATTTCTTAACCACGGTAACTAAATTTGTTTTGCAGAGGGCTCTGACACTTCAGACTCCGTAGCTTTGACAGCCAACTTCATATTTGTGGCCCGTGACTCTAAGACTGGGAAAGCTGCTCCAGTGAATAGGCTGTCGCCTGAAACAGAGAAGGAAAGGTTACTTTTTGAAGAAGCTGAAGCAAGGAGCAAGCTCAGAAAGAGGAAGAGTGTAGAAAAAAAGAAGGAAATTCAGAATGGGGAGGTAAATAGACTTGAAGCATTGTTGGCTGAGGGACGAATCTTCTGTGACATGCCAGCCTTAGCGGACAGAAACAGCATTCTTCTAAGGGATACATGCCTTGAAAACTCTTTAATTTGCCAGCCACAGCAAAGGAACATACATGGTCGAATCTTTGGAGGGTTTTTGATGCATCGGGCTTTCGAGTTGGCTTTCTCAACTGCTTATGCCTTTGCTGGATTGGTTCCTTACTTTCTTGAAGTTGATCATGTTGATTTCTTAAGACCTGTGAGTACCAGCATCTTTTCTTTCACCTGTCATAAGCTTTTACTTCATTCTGATTGTCTCAAAATGAAATATAAGCAACTGCTCTAGACCTCCCCCAAGTACCATCTCCTTACATCGTTGACTGAGTTTAAATTTTTGTGTGAAGCTAAGATGTGATTTGCTCATATAAATGTCTCGAAGTTCAACCATCCAATTCAACTACTACATTGTATTTGAAATTTAAACTGCAGATGGTGATTTCTTTGCACAGGTTGTGATTAAAAGAGTGTGTGTATGTGTGTGTGTGTGTGTGTGTGTGATATCTTTGAGAGAGAGAGAGAATTCAGAGGTATATCAACTACAGAAGTTGTGCATGTGAACTGCAGTCTCCATTGTCCATGCAATCAATTTGGAGTCATAGTTTACATCAAGAAAATTTGTTTGGTGAACAGGTTGATGTTGGAGACTTCCTGCGCATCAAATCCTGTGTTCTTTACACGGAACATGAAAACTCAGAAAAGCCTCTGATCAACATTGAAGTTGTTGCCCATGTTACCAGGCCTGAGTTGAGGTCCAGTGAGGTAAGTGCCCATATTCCTTTCTTTCATACAACAGAAAATGCTTTCAGAGTAATTGCTAGTCCTTAAAAAGGGTCACTGTCTAGAACTGTTACAGTATGGATTTGAAGCTCAAATTAACATGAAACTTCCCTCACATATTTCCTATCTTTTAATTGTGTGCTTCTATTTGCCTTGGCCATATTTGAAACAGGTATCGAATACATTTTACTTCACTTTCACTGCACGTCCAGAGGCAAAAGCCACAAATAATGGATTTAGGATCCGGAAAGTGGTTCCTGCAACAGAAGAAGAAGCGCGCCGTATTTTAGAGCACATGGATGCAGAGTCCATGCAATCTGGCGAAGGCTAAAGCAAATAGGAATGTATATTACAAATTAAAGACAATAAGAAGCGAAGATATTTGGCATAGCTCTATATCCACTCGACTGGTGTCCAGTTCCACGCATTGGAGGGATCATCAATCTCACTTGATGTGAAAATTAGTCAATCTTGGTGAGCCCGCTCATCCATGAATTCAGGAGTATTACCATGGAAAAAGAATTCCTGATAAATATAGTTTCCTTATCACTAGGATACGAATTCCTGGGGTGAAATTTAGTCACCTTTATTTTATATATTTTGAAATTCATTTATGTTTCAGTGCCTTTACTGGAAAATAAAAAATGCCCCCCTTCCTGATTTAATATTGCTTTAACTGTTAATTATTTGGACGGGAAAAGAAAATGCGATAGTAATTGCATGGAAATATGGTTCTAACTTCAGAATATTGTAGCTGTCTTTCTTCTTTGAACTGAAAACAGAATTTCATGGAAAGAAATTTACGACAGTTAGCATTGATATGAAAATTACGGTGATAGCAGTAAATTGATGGTGAGTGTCGCGGCGGAGCGGTGATTTATTTTGGGGTCGTTTTTGTTTTATTGTGAATAAGGGAGTCGCCAACTAGTATTTTGGTCACTAGGAACCCTAACTAGTCTTTCAAATATTCTAAGGCAAATGAATAGTTGCGTAAAGGGAAGGTATTGACACCTCTAGTACGCCCTACCTAAGGTATGCTGCTTGGTGTTTGGTTTGTCTTATAATTGCTATGGTGTTGGTGTTTTCTAATTCCATCAGTTTTTCTAGGTTTGATTCTAACTAAATTTATTAAGATAGAAATCCAAGGAGATTCCATGTGCTTTAAAAGCTCATTTTCCCCTTGGTATTTCAAGAGTTTGCTACTCGTAAATTGCAAGGAGGAGGGACAAAAATTTTGAAATCTAGGGCGTTTTAAAAGCCTATTTTTACCATAGTGTTTTATACTCTCACGGCTCATAAACTATGGAGTAAAAAAAATTAAAATGTCCTCAATTATAATCAAGGCTTCTTTCAAGGATGTGTGGGGATTTATTAATCCTAGAAAATTATTTTGGATATTTATCATTCAGGGTTTCTTTATCCAAATATTAACAGTGAATAATAACAAATTATTCCCAATAATATTTTGGATATTCGTCCTTTAAGGATTTCTTTATTCAAACATTAGCGGTGAATAATAGATGAATTCCCTCCAAAATAAGATTTTTATATTTTTTGGAATATTGGTCAATACCCTTTGGAGTTTTACAAACATGTTGTAAAATCTAGAAATGCAAGAAAATAATATTTTTTTGTTTAAGAAATCCATGCGACAACATATTTTTAAAACTTTCAATATTTTTTTGTATTTAAAAAAAAAGCGTTCAAAACATGTTAGGGTATTGACCGTATGCAACACACAAGAAAATATTTTTTCAAAACATGAATAACACAATTACACAACAATCACAAAAAATATTCACCTATTCCAAAATTCGCAAGAAGCTTAAAACAATTATTTCAAATAAACAAGGTTCGGCACACCAATTTAAAACACAAGTCAGTGTGCACAAAACATAAAAAAAACAGAGTCCTGAAGCTAAAAAAAATTACAACATGAACCGTGACCCCCTGCAAACTAAAAAAGAAGAAAGTGTGAACCCAGAATCCGTAGAAAAAAAAAGAATCCTTAACTGAAGAAAATGGTCCACCCTCACGTTTTTTAAACTCTCTTCTGCACCTAAACACTTGTTTCTATACAACGTTCCATTGCAAGAGAACGCTTGAGCGACGGGACAAAAGGGATGGTGGAGACTTTAAAAGCTCACAGTTTCTCATCACCAGGTAGTAAAACACAAAAACGCAGCTCTAACAGTGATAATAAACTAAACTCAAAGACATGGGAGGGACAGTGGGCAACCAAGCCACTATATTGCTAAGATGGAAAATGAACGTACCCGAAACAAAAGCAGAAACAAATTTTTTGAAAAAAAAAAACAAAAACCAAACAAAGCTTTAAATATGTCAAAGATGAAGGAAGTCGAGACTCATACCTGCAGATTATGCACGTTTCAAATGCAGAAGATGAGACACAAACTAATGGAAAAAACTTCTGCCTTTTGCCTCTAAAAAACCAAAGAAAGACTTCCTCTTTTGTTCTCTTGACTTTTCTGGTTTTACTGTCACCTTCCTCTCTTTTCTCCTCTCTTTTTTTCTTTTACAATGCCGAAAGGATCAAAGAAAAAACCTCTATGTTCCCCTGCTATCTCTGTTTTTTTACTCCCTGCCTCTTTTGCGTTTTTCTTTTCTTTCTTTAGCTGTTTGTTTTTGCTCTTTTCTCCCCGGTTTTCTCTTTTTTTTGCCCCCGTTAGGTCATTAGAAGGGCTTATATATAGTCTAGACATATCTCTATTTAGAAAAGATTCAATGCATTAATTCTAGGATGCAAATCCCTACTGATTTGCAGTAAAAAACGCAAAAAGGAAACTTAAATATTCTGATTCTGATATCTGATTTCTTTTTATTTTTTTAGAGGATGGTGTGGCTTTTTTCTTTCCTTTCATAGGGCCAGCTGCTCCCTTTGAAATGAGGCAATAAAAACGTGGTTGCAGCTCTAAAAATCAGGCATGATGATAAAGGAAAATAACAGGAATTTGCAGAGAAAAAAGGAAAGAAATCAGATGGGTAAGGGTGCATGCTGCAAAGTCTTATTTTCCTTATTCGGTGTGGTAAAAATCCTGTCATTTATGATGATCCAGCCCCCTCTCCAGCTTTCAATATCCTTCTTCAATTCAATCCCTCATTTTAGCACTTTTCAATTCAATCCTTGGTCCAAAAAAATCCTTCGAATCAGGCCCGCGAACTTGGGCTAAACCCTTCTCGCGGCAGGATTCTCTACTTTCACATTAAATATTCAAATGGGAATATCTTGAGCTTCTGATATCGAAATCATGCAATTCGAAAGCCCAAATTCATCTACGCGTCTAGTACTACAACTTTGATGAAGGATTCGAAGTGAGATAAAATCGTTTTAGAGAACATAATCTGGCAGTAATCTGGTTGGTCAAAAAGGGTCTCTTGATCTAATTCAGAAACTGATAATGTCGAGCATCCCGATATGAGTGGGAATATGACCTAAGAAAAACGACCAATAAAAATTATGATGGAAGTAGAGTCTTTAGTGCTAAACTCAGGTCAAAATCCTTCTCGCGGTAGAAATCTCTGCTTTCACGTTAGATATTCAAATGGGAATATCTTGAACTTCTGATATCGAAATCAAGTGATTCAAAAGCCCAAATTCATCTAAACTTGTAGAGCTACAACTTTCATGAAGGATAAAATATGAGATAAATTCATTTTGAAAAGTAGAATCTGGCCGCAACCTGGTTAGTCAAAAGGGTCTCCTGATCTGATTCAGAAACTGACAACGCCAAGAATACCGATATGACTGAGAGTCTGCCATAAGAACAGTGATCCTTAGGACCTAATAAAGGTGTAGGTCAATTTTTCAAAATGTCATGAGTGACAAAATATAGCTAGGATGGTCAGATATCGTACGAAACCAAGTCAGAATCAGAGCCTAAGTTGGAACAAAAACTTGCGACAACAGCAGAACCAGTTTTTTTAGTGCAAATTCTGAGGGATTTATCTAACTTTAAAGACCAGATAAAGAAGGAATGAATTTAGCATTATGAAGACTTTTGATCAATCTAAGAAAAGCTGACAATTTTGGTAGTGAAGGGGAAGGATAAAAAGAGTAAAAAACAGCTCAAACAGGGTTTCGAAAAAAATATTTCTTTCTCTGCTTTTATCAATCTTCTAGCAAACATGAGTTAAACTCCTACACTCAGTTCAAAAGAGGTATACACCATCTCCAGCACGTTGGGTCCAAAAATGAGTAACAACAGCTGCCCCCTCTTTATAATGCTTACGAAGCAAAACTTGTCAAGTGCTTCGCGTAGTAAGTGTTGTAAAGATAAATTGTTTGATCATGCTGAAACTCAGTGCTTTTCCTAAACAATGGTCTCCCTTCCTAAACAATGGTCTCCCTATCAGGTGACCTGCATATCTTAAGATTTCTAGAAAAACTCCACGTTTATTTTTAGAAACGGTCCAATTATTGGGTGACCTGCTCATCCTAAAATTCTTAGAAAACTCCACGCTTTACTAAGAAATGGTCTACCCACCTTAAAATTTTTAGAAAACTCCACGCTTTTCTAAGAAATGGTCTCAATATCGGGTGACCGACCCCTCTTAAAATTCTTAGAAAACTCCAGGCTTTTCTAAGAAACAGTTTCAATATCAAATGACCAACCCATCTTAAAATTCTTAGAAAACTCCACGCTTTTCTAAGAAACAGTTTCAATATCAGGGGACTGACTCCTCTTAAAATTCTTAGAAAACTCTACGTTTTCCTAAGAAATGGTCTCAATATCGGGTGACAGGCCCCTCCTGAAATTCTTAGAAAACTCCATGCTTTTCTAAGAAATGATCTCAATATCGGGTGACCTGCCCACCTTAAAAAAAAATTAGAAAACTCCACGCTTTTCTAAAAAAGGGTCTCAATATCGGGTGATCAGCCCCTCTTAAAATTCTTAGAAAACTCCATGCTTTCTAATAAACGGTTTCAATATCAGGTAACCAGTCCCTCTTAAAATTCTTAAAAAACTCCACGTTTTTCTAAGAAACGGTCTCCGTATCAGGTGACCGGCCCATCTTAAAATTCTTAGAAAACTCCACGCTTTTCTAAGAAACAGTTTCAATATCAAGTAATCGACCCATCTTAAAATTCTTAGAAAACTCCACACTTTTCTAAGAAAAGATCTCAATATCGAGTGACCTGCCCATCTTAAAATTCTTAGAAAACTCCACACTTTTCTAAGGAACGGTCTCAATATCGGGTGACCTGCCCATCTTAAGATTCTTAGAAAACTCCACGCTTTTCTAAGAAATGGTCTCAATATCAGGTTACCGGCCCATCTTAAAATTCTTAGAAAACTCCACGTTTTTCTGAGAAACGGTTTCAATATTAGGTAACCGGCCCCTCTTAAAATTCTTAGAAAACTCTACGCTTTTCTAAGAAATGGTCTCAATATTGGGTGACCTGCCTATCCTAAGATTCTTAGAAAACTACACGTTTTTCTAAGAAATGGTCTCAATATCAGGTGACCTGCCCATCTCAAACTTCAAAGGAAAACATCTTACCTCGAGGAAATGAAACAGTGTTGGTTCACAATTCATATTCTTTTTCGTAGCTCCGTTGACTTGAGATTCTGTCTTTGAGTGATTCCTAAAAACTTGGAACTAATTTGGCTTTTGTCCCACCTTTCCTGCCAGATTAGTGTTATGACAATATAACATGCATGTTTTTGTTACCTATCCTGGAAACATAGGTCCCCCTTTCATTGTAGACTTCTTCGAGCTCTTGTTTCCATTTGTTTGTCCGATCTTTTCTCTTGAACCGGAATATGCTCCACACGTTATACTTTATATCCTCTTGGTGAAGAGATCTCTGGTTCTTTGTGGGGCCCTTTCTTGCTCCATTGAGTATTGTCCTTTATTATTATTTTAAAAGGAAAACTCAAAAGTTTTGGTTTTATTCATGAAAACTGCAACCTTCAATGCAATTAGCAATTCTCATAAAAAAAATTTCAAAAGTTTTTATGATGATACCTTTTTGGGCTTTGATTCCCTATGGACCCCTATCTGCACCTTTTTTTTGTCCCCAGTGTGGTGTGCAATACCTGTTAGTTTTAAAATTGGTTTGGTTCCTTCCAATTGATGGAGTCATTTCCTTAGTCATGCATAAGAAAAGAGTTTGTTTAAGTAAAATATTTCAAATGCTATGAGATCATGCGCTTTATGAAGAAAAAGGTTTTTTACAGAGAGAATTCATGGCCAAACTTTATTTTATTGATTGGGAAATTACAGAATACATCAAGCGTAGTATTTCCTTACAGAGTCAGAATTCACAGGCCTAGCTAGATCTTCTCCATCTATTCTAGATAACAGCAAAGCTCCTCCCGAGAATGCTTTCTTCACCATGTAAGGGCCCTCATAGTTCGGCGCCCATGTACTTTGATCTTCTCCTGGTAAAGGCAATATTTTCTTCAGTACAAGATCTCCTTCGTGGAATCCTCGAGGTCGAACCTTCTTGTCGTATGATTTGACCATCCTTCTTTAGTAGAGTTGATGATGACAGATTGCGGCTATCCTCTTTTCACTGATTAGATTCAGTTGTTCATATCTAACTTTTGCCCATTCTACCTCTTCCAGCTTAGAGTCTACCAGTACTCTCAATGATGGGATTTCCACTTTTAAAGGCATCACCACCTCCTTTCCATATACCAACGTGTACGGGGTGGCTCCTGTTGAGGCTTGGACTGTGGTGCGATATGCATGAAGGGCAAATGGCAACATCTCATGCCAATCCTTATAGGTGACTACTATCTTCTGAATAATCTTTTTGACATTCTTGTTAGTAGCTTCTACCGCACCATTCATCTTTGGTCTATATGGCGAAGAGTTGGAATGCTTGATTTTTCATTTAGTGCAGAGTTCTATTATCATCTTGCCATTGAAATTCTGGGCATTATCAGTTATAATCTTTTTTGGTGGACCATACCGACATATCAAATCTCTTTCAATAAATTTCACTTTTTGTGTCACACGAGCAAATGACCCGGCTTCTACCTATTTTGTAAAGTAGTCTATAGCCACGAGAATAAACCTATGACCATTGCTGACTTTTAGGTTTACAGGTCCAATCACATCAATTCCCCATATCGCGAAGGGCCATGGAGATGTCAAGTTAAACAGAGGAGCTAGAGGTGCGTTGATTTTGTCACTATATACTTGGCACTTATAACATTTTCGGACATAGTAAATGCAATCCTTCTCTAATGTCATCCATAAGTACCCGACTTTTTGTATCTTCCTAGCCATCACGTGTCCATTAGCATAGGTTAAGCAAATCCCTTCATGGACTTCCCATAACGCTCTTTTTGCTTCAAATTCATCCAAACATCTCAACAAAGTCCCGTCAAATGATTTCTTATACAAAATCTCCCCATTAAGATAAAAATCTATTGCCAACCTCCTTAAGGTCTTCTTGTCGATTTTGGATGCCCCCATGAGATATGCCTGGTTTTGGATGAAATTCTTGATATCATAGTACCAAGGGTTTCCATCCACTTCCCTTTCGACTGAGTATCAATGAGCTGGGTTATTTCTAATATTGATGTATACCGGCTGTACCTTGTGCCCAAAGTCTATCTTGGCCATAGATGCTAGTGTGGCCAAAGCATCTACAAATTGGTTTCCTTCCCTTCCTAGATGGGTGAACTCTATTTCCTAAAACTCTCTAGCCAGTTTAGCTAAGTATTCTTGGTAAGGCCTTAACTTCTCTTCCTTGGTTTGCCATTCTCCTTTTACTTGGCAAATGATCAGCATTGAGTCTCCATACACATCTATCTTTTTGATGTTCATCTCTAATGCAGCCTGTAAACTGAGAATGCAAGCTTCATAATCAACCATGTTGTTGGTGCACCCGAACTGCAGCTTAACTGAAACCGGATATTGCTTCTTATCAGGAGAGATTATCATTGCTCCCGCTCCGTTACCACATACATTTATAGCACCATCAAAGTACATAACCCACCAATCTGATTTCTCTTCCTCGATTACAAGCACATCTTCATCGGGAAAGTTAAAGTTTAACGACTCATAATCTTCCATAGCATGGTCAACCAAGTGATCGACAATAACACTCCCTTTCACGGCTTTCCTTGTCATATATATTATGTCATACTCAGCCAATAGAACTTGCCATCTTGCAATTCGACTAGATGGATAGGGCTTTTCATAAATGTACCTCAACGGATCTAATTTGGAAATTAACCACGTAGTGTGATACAACATATACTGATGTAATCTCTTTGCAGCTCATGTCAGCGCACAACACAGCTTCTCAATCACAGTATACCTAGACTCGCATTCCGTGAACTTCTTACTCAGGTAATAAATGACCCTTTCCTTCCTTCCGATTTCATCGTGTTGCCCAAGCACACATCCCAATGTTGTTTCGGTTACTGTTAGGTACACTATCAATGGCCTTTCTGGTACATGAGGAACAAGCAAAGGTGGATTCAATAAGTGCTGCTTGATTTTCTCAAAAGCCTCTTCACACTCTTCATTCCATATTCCAGGGTTCTTCTTCCTTAACAAACGAAAGATCGGGTCACAAGTCATGGTTAATTGGGATATAAACCGAGCAATGTAATTCAACCTTCTTAAGAAACCTCTCACATCCTTCTCAGTCTTGGGAGGTGGCATAGATTGAATAGCCTTTACTTTGTCGGGATCCACTTCTATCCCTTTATCACTCACCACAAATCCCAACAACTTACCGGATTTCACCCCGAATGATCACTTTGCTGGGTTAAGCCTTAACTTATATTTCCTTAGCCTTTCAAATAATTTCTTCAATATTTGGACATGATTCTCTCCCTCTCTACATTTAGCAATCATGTCATCCATGTATACTTCAATCTCTTTGTGCATCATATCGTGAAACAAAGTCACCATAGCCCTTTGGTAGGTGGCCCCAGCATTCTTTAAACCAAATGGCATGACTTTGTAGCAAAAGGTTCCTCATGATGTTACAAAGGTTGTCTTCTCCTTATTCTCTTGCGCTATTTTTATCTGATTGTAGCCCAAAAACCCATCCATGAAGGAATATATGGGGCTACGTGCTGCATTATTAACTAACATATCTATGTGTGGTAAAGGGAAATTATCTTTAGGGCTAGCCCTGTTTAAGTCCGTAAAGTCCACAGAAACTCTGATTTTACCTTCCTTTTTGGGTACCACCACTATGTTTGACACCTATTGTGGATACTTGACTAGTTCTAAAAAATCAGCGTTCCATTGTTTTTCAATTTCTGCCTTTACTTTAATTAAGATCTCTAGATGAGTTCTCCTTAACTTCTGCTTAATCGGCTTGCATCCTTCCACCAGCGGTATCCTATGTACTACAATATCCGTATCCAAACCAGGCATATCCTCATAGGACTAGGCAAAGACATCTACGTAATCTCGGATTAGTGCAATCAACTCTTTCTTCTCTTTAGGGGTAATTAAAGTCCCTATTTTCAGTTCTCGCTTGATTTCTTCATTACCTACATTTATGGTTTCAAGTTCCTCTTTAGCGGGCCTCCAAGCCTGTTCATGTTGTTATATTAATTTTATGAATTCCCATATATTTTTCTCCTCTCATTCCTCATCTTCTACAACTACTATGTATTCTTTAAAGTTTAGTCATTCATTTTCAATGTAAAGTGCAAGTGTTGTTGTGGAGGATCCGCTTTCAGGGTTCATTTTGAAAACCAATGGAGCTTCTTGGGTCTTCCAATTCTAGAACTTCTCTCCTTTGGCTAGCTTTCGAACGAAAGTCGTAACGGTGACTTCTTCTAGAGTGTGGATGGTTAATTGCAGCAACTCTTTATCCCTTCTTCCGGATTCACTTTTCTCAGCAATATCCTCGACTTGATCTTCCTCCAGAGTGTTTATGTTCATTGAAGAAAGCTTCTGAAGGAGGTTTCCATGTCACTTATTAGGATGCATCATATATGCGGCTTTTGGAAACAAAATCCTGATTGGAGGGATGGCTAAGCTTTCTTCTTCAGGCTTTTTTCCTTCAATCCTAGTCATTCTCTTCTCCCTTCTTGCACCAGCAGCTCGCTTGTAATCCTCCTTCTTGGGCTTATATCCAAGCCCAAACTTCTGTTCTGCAGCTTTTAGTTTGATTATATCAATCCATTCAAGCCTTCCTTTCTCAATGTCATATGGGAAAGGAATCTTGTGTTTCAAAAAGCTTTTAGCGGCCATTTTGGTGGCCTCCAAGATTTCTGGCTTCCTCACCATAGTGTTCTCGGGCACCCACTCGGTATTCACAACCTCAAATGCATGAAGGTTTCCATCCTTACAATCTTCAGCTTCAATGAATGGAACGGCCACATTTCTTACCATTGATATAGTCTTCTCAGCCTTAACAGTAACCAGAACACCATTGGCAATGTACTTCAAACATTGATGTAGTGAGGAGGTGATAGCTCCAGCAGAATGTATCCATGGTCTTCCTAACAACATACTATAAGAAAGGTGGATATCCATCACTTGAAAGGTTACTAGAAAGACTTGTGGACCCACAGCTAATTCGACTTCAATTGTCCTTATCACTTGCCTTGGCGAGCCATCGTATGCTCTAGCCGTCATCACACTGGGTTGCATCTGTGTGGGATCTACCGGCATTTCATCCAGCATATGCCTTGGTAACACATTAAAGGCTGAGCCGTTATCAATAAGAACTTTACCGATGAGACAATCTTTACATCGGACCGTGACATACAAGGGCCTGTTATGTCCAGTTCCTTCAGCGTCAAGTTCATCTTCCATGAAATATAAGTAATTGGTAACATGGATCCTCCCTACTAGATGCTCTATAGTCTTTTGTTCAATATCTTGGGGTACGTAGGCCTCATTCGGTACTTTTTGCAAAGCATTACGATGCGGCTCGGAGCTGAGTATTAATGACATGATGGAGATCTTGGCAGGGGTCTTCTTCAACTAATCCACTATACAGTACTCACTATGCTTCATCAATTTCAGGAACTTATTTGTTTCTTCCTCAGTCAGAGGTTTATTTACCTCAAACTCTTTATCGAGTTCCAACACCTCCTTGCCCTTAGCCTTTCTTTGCTTCTCTAGTTCTTTAGGTGTGAAATAACGACCACTCCGAGTTAGCCCACTTATCTCAATTCGGAACAACGGCAAAGGAGTTATGATATTCGAGGTATATCCATAATCTCCAAGCATCACTCCATAGTCTACTTTGTTTGCATATGAGGGCTTAGTTAATACCAATTTCAAGAGCCCATTAGCTATTGATTGGAATCTACATTTCCCCTGATTCTCTAGCATCTTTATCTCTTCATTATCTTTTACAGCCTCAATCCTTGGCTCTCCTAAAGTCAGCATTCTCGGAACCTTTTGATGAAACTTAATGTATTCATCAATGTGATGCCCTTTCTTTTTATGAAATAGGCAAAAATAATTTTCCCTCATGCAATGTTCAGATGGTTTCTTCAAATGTCCAGATTGTACCAATATCTCGTACAGCCTCGCCATGGTCACTTTTAACACCTTGTCTTTGCTACCGACCTTCATAGTATTCACTCCACTACCACCTACAACATGTTTGGGTAAAGGGTTTGAATTCACATTAGGCAAATCTTCAAAAGCTACTTATTTGATTTTGATAAGCTATGATACCCTCTTCTTAAAAGCTACACAGTTTTTGATGCTATGACCCGTATTACCAGCATGGTATTCACAAGTCAACTCGGGGTTGTACCAGGTAGGGAAAGGTGGCTACACAGGTGGTAATGATAGGGGAGCCATCTGTCCAATACTTAGCAAATTGGCATATAACTCTTTTAGGGTCATTGGCAAAGGTGGTAATTGTTCTTCTGGTTGTCGGTTGTCTCTCCTTTGGTAAATTTTTTGGTTATTGGCCGAGAATTTCATTTAATGGGGTTGGTTTAGGACGGAGGGTTTGGAAAAGTTAATGCTGGTGATTTGGGAGGTAGGTGTTTGGTAGTTTTTGTAGTTTTTTCCTTTCCCTTAGTACCTGCCTTCTAGGTTATTCACCTCGATTTCCTTCTTCTTCCCAACAAAACCCCTCTTCTCTATAGGTTCCATAATTCTCCCACTTTGGATTCCTTGCTCAATCCTTTTAGCAATTCACACAGCATCATAGAAATGCTGGGTTAAGCTACCCATAAGATGTTCGTAGTATGGGGCCCAAAAGTATTGGCAAACAGTGTTACCATCTCCGTCTCTATTAGTGGAGGTTGTACATTGACAGCTTGGTCTTGCCACCTTTGAGCATAAGCCCTCACGAACTCTTGAGTTCCTTTCTCCATGGTAATCAGATTGGTCCTATCAGGAGCAATCTCAAGATTAAACTTGTATTGTTTTAAGAAAGCATCTGCAAGATCTATCCATTTCTTGATCCTAACGTTGTCCAGCCTTATATACCAGCTGAGGGTCGATCCTGTCAGGCTATCCTGGAAGAAGTAAGTTAGCAATTTATCATCATGGATAACTTCTGCCATCTTGTTATAGTAGGAAAGAAGATTGGTCTTCAGGCACTCCATCTGGTATACTTAACAAACTCTAGCACTCTGAACTCCTTTGGAATTACGATGTTAGGCACCAAACATACTTCAACGGCCCTAATTGGGTCAAATAAATCATTTCCTTCAACTGCCCTTAGCCTCTCTTCTAGCGCAATCCACTTATCATACCCTATATTATCAGAGAATTTGACATCCTGTGGATCCTCGTTTGTTAAATCCATTGTAATAGGGATTTGGATGGACCGAGTGGGATTAGATGCTGCTTATTTGGTGTATTTGCCTCATCATTTATAAGTGCGACAGGGATTTGAGCTGCTGGTGGTGCTTCATTAGGTTGAGTAGACGTTCCCTCTCTATCTTTGGCTCTCAACATTTGCTCAAGCAAACTGGTCAGGTGCGCCACATCATTTCGAACTCCTTCAAGCTCTCTTTGATATTGAGCTTCTGGTTGTGACCTTTCTTCATTTTCCATCCTTTTTCTTTGTCGAGTGTTGTGGATTCTAGAAGGGGAACCTATGTTTTTTAGTCTGCAGATGCGTGTATAGATGTATGAGAAAATGCATGATTGTGATGAGAATGCTTTGTATATTGGGTATGGATGCAGCCTTCTTGTGAACGAATAATAGCCACCACCTTATAAACATAGGTTCTCTTGTCACATTGCTAGGAGTACTGCCTTTCAAGTCATTTGCTTGAATCATATTCACCAAGAGATAGATTTTGCATAAGAAGATGGGTCAACGCCCTTTTCATTAATGCTTGATAAGTTTATTACATTTATAAATAAAAAGGAAATACAAAATATATTAATCCTTTTCCTCCACAAACTCTCTAGCCAAAGGTAAAAAGGCAAAGCCGCGGTTCTCAATCTTCCCTAGAAAGGCATCGGTTTTAGCTAGGCTTCGGCGATAGCGAATGATGTCCCCTCTCACATTTCGCGCATTGATTCTAATAATTCGAGCATGTGCAGCAGCTTCGTCTATTTGCTCATCTGTCTTGGTCATCTTTTCTATGAGCAACATATTGGTTTTGTTTAAAGTAGTGTTGTTGGCGTTGATTTGATCTTTGTGTTTTTCCATTGCTGCTAGCTTCTCGTCCAAATACTTCACCTTTTCACGTTCCTTGTCAAGTTTTATCCTCATAACTTTTATCTCATTCTTCTTAACCGTTAATTTTGTTTCAACAGCCTCAAAACCTTTTCTTTTACTTTCTTCTTTTGCAATCCCTATCGAACGGCTTTCCAATTCTATATACTTCTTGTTCAAATCCTCATACTTCCCAATCCTATCCATCAGTTCGAACTGGACTTGTGCAAATTTTTCTTGGTAATATTCTACACTTCCTTAGCAATCGTTAAAGTCAATCTCCATTGCTTCAAGTTCAGAGCAACTTTGCATCCAATCTAAACCCATCCCTCTTAGCTCCTTCTCACTTCTTTCCCTAGCAATCTTCTTCTCACCCAGCTTTAACTCAAGCTTTGTTATTCGCGCATCTCTAGATTGTATTTGCTCATCTAGAAATGCTCTCCTTTTATCTTCTTTTAGCATCATTTCTTCCAACATTGCCTTGTCTTTTCTGCTTTTGTTCAACTCTATCCGAAGTTTTTCCATTTGTGTTCTCAACTCCTCTTCATTATTGACCTTTTTCCTCTTAATAGGCTCTTCTATAGTTTGGGGAAATTTGGCTCCTACACAAGGCATGGCTGAAGCTGCTAAGTCTCTCCATTTTGCATGTCCTTCACTTGCACTTGGATCCTTTAAACCTTCCATCTCAACCAAAACTAGATGCTTCCAATCTTGTTTGATGATCTCCAAAACTTCTTATGCAATGGGATCTTTGAACAAACCAAAGAATTGAGCAATTCCTAAAGTCCTTGGAACAAACTGCATGCCCCCAAATTGCTTTACCACTAGGGCAGGAGTATAACTCACATAGCCTGTAATCCCTACCAATGGCACCCAACATCTTTATCCACAACTCATTAGGACTTTCACTGTCGTTGCCTATGGGGCTCTCCACTTGAAATCACTATTAGGGAAACCTTCTAATTTGTCAACCCAACCTTGATTGTCTAGATCTCCCCATTCTTTTTCTTCCACCAACTTCAGTGGTCTTTGGGTGAACCACCAAAAATTATTGAAGACAGGTTTTTTTATTTTGATATGGCTAGCCATCCAGATATACAACAACTGTGTGCAGCATCTCATTGCTCCTTTTTCAGTCCTCCTACAATGATTAAGCGTCAAGATAGTTTCAGCTAAAACAGCAACCACTGGATTGATTTGTGTATTCTCATACTCTACATAAGCAGCGGCGGCCTCCAAACTCACTACACCCGTATGACTTGAGAACAACTCAATGCCAAATATGCCCAAGGTAATCAATCTCTCCTTTTCTAATCCTGACTTCTTTTCTAGTTTAATTTCTAGCATCCTCCATTTCAAACCGGTAGCATTCTTTTCCAAAAACTTTTCCAAGTTGGAGATTCCGAGCAGTTTTGACAGTTCGGGGATGATTTTGTCAGATCTTAAAGGCAAATAAATCCGATACAGATTGTTAGGAAATTCAGTCAACATCCCATATTCCTCCATAGTGGGACATAGGTCTATGCTTCCAAAAAAAAACATTGGTAGTTTGGATCCCAAAAATGAACTATGGCTCGCACAACTGGGCTTAAAACTTCTACCCTTGCAATTTCCACCAAACGTCCATATTTCCTAAAAAAATGCATCCTTATCCACATTCTGAAAGTGAGTCATTAACTTGTTCACCTCATTCATAATGCAATTCAGGTTCTTGATTGGTGACAGTTTCTTAACATCGCTTCTAAGGCAATCTCCTTCAGTCAATTGTGACAGTTCAGAATTTTTCCTATATTGTATGATGGAAAATTTAGATATGGTGGTTATTTCGTTCACAAGTCCTGCAATTCAAAATGCCATTGGGTTAGACTTGTTTTGATGCAAAAGATATTATGGAGCATACACCCTAAGGATAAGTTCTAGTTCCTTTACGTGAGACATAGGGTATGTTTACTACTTGATCTCTAAAAAAAGGTCTCTTGTAAAGGCAATATGGGGGTTCAGCAGATAGTAGGATGGCACGTGTACCAATCACTATCAGTCTAAACACTCAGCAAAGAGTTGGGGTTTACACAAACTTAAACTTTAACTCAAGTCATAAGACAAGCTGCTAGTTCCCCACTTAACTTAAAGTTAAATGTGTGTGCCCTCAAAAAGATAATAATAATAAAGTGATGCATGACTATATCATGTATGACAGAACGTAAAGATGCATGCTAAAGCTTTTAAACAAAGTATCATTCATATAAGAAAACAAAAACCAATAACACAGCATAAACAAACAAATTACCAAGCCTAGTCCTAAGTTCCCAGTGGAGTCGCCATCCTGTCGTACCCTCGTAGTGGAGCGCGGCGGAGCAGCGATTGATTTCGGGGTCGTTTTTGCTTTATTGTGAATAAGGGAGTCGTCACCTAGTATGTTGGTCACTAGGAACCCTAACTAGTGTTTCAGAGATTTTAAGGCAAAGGAATGGTTGCGTAAAGGGAAGGTATTAGCACCCCTAGTACGCCCTACCTAAGGTAAGCTGTTTGGTATTTGGTTTGTCTTATAATTGCTATGGTGTTGGTGTTTTCTAATCCCATCAGTTTTCCTAGGTTTGATTCTAACTAAATTTATTAAGATAGAAATCCAAGGAGATTTCATGTGCTTTAAAAGCTCAATTTTCCTTTGGTATTTCAAGGTATTAGCACCCCTAGTACGCCCTACCTAAGGTATGCTGCTTGGTGTTTGGTTTGTCTTATAATTGCTATGGTATTGGTGTTTTCTAATCCTATCAGTTTTCCTAGGTTTGATTCTAACTAAATTTATTAAGATAGAAATCCAAGGAGATTCCATGTGCTTTAAAAGCTCAATTTTCCTTTGGTATTTCAAGAGTTTGCGACTCGTAAATTGCAATGAGGGACAAAACTTTAGAAATCTAGGGCGCTTTAAAAGCCTATTTTTGCCTTAGTGTTTTATACTCTCACAGCTCGTAAACCATGGAGTAAAAAAAATTGAAATGTCCTCGATTATAATCAAAGCTTCTTTCAAGGATGTGTGAGGATTTATTATTCCTAGAAAATTATTTTGGATATTTACCACTCAGGGTTTCTTTATCCAAATATTAACAGTGAATAATAACAAATTATTCCCAATAATATTTTGGA
>Ga0325411_1002884_pt1 | contig 19390 bp, 14 predicted proteins | sample PopdelMetagenome_13_FD_206181 | JGI IMG/M metagenome (GOLD analysis project Ga0325411, IMG submission 206181) | Populus deltoides microbial communities from Bellville, Georgia, United States - Xylem-PdIQD-R4 | ecosystem: Host-associated > Plants > Phyllosphere > Stem > Wood/Secondary xylem...
AAGTATCATTCTAGTCTATCCCCCATCTTATTTACCTTAAAATCACTATAATCCAGCCTAAACACCAAAAGAAAGACAACACAACCAGACCCATCCTTCATCCATTTTCGTCAGATTCATTGTTGCTAGATTTCGAATCATTCACGGCACATCAAGTGTCAAAGTAATAAATAACCCGACAAGACCGGGGTCGAACTACAGGGAGGTAAACTATATAAATTATAAATAATAAGAACAACAACAACAACGATGATGATGATGATGGGTTAAACACAACTTTGAGATGTAAGATAAATGTGAAGATTAAATAATGATAAAAACAAATGTCAAGGTTAGAGGATCTACTAATAGTATTAGAGATAAATAAAGTATAAACTCTTTATAAATTATCAACATGATCATATTAATCATCTTATTTACGTAACACCATACTTATAAATTTTATCAGGTATTCATGATGCTAACTTATGTTGACAACAAATCAAATTCCTTTCATAACAACGATATCAGTCGAAGACTATGAAGGATCAAGTATTTGATGTACCAAGTGTTATACAACACAAATCTAGATTAAACATTTAACAAGCAAGGTATTAAGAATTAATAAGATAAAAATGATTAGATATGTTAATAGCAAAATTTATTGGATATAAACATTAAAGTTCATGTTGAGTTTATATTATACATATTCTAACACCATTAGTGAAACCTTTTCACCTTGACATAATTAACTTAGCTAGATATTATGAAGAAGAAAAACATAAATAAGCAATATAAGAACATAAACATGATATAAGTTAACTAAGTATAGTAAAGGAAATGAAAAGCATAAACAAGAGATTAAGGAAAATATAACATGGAATAAAACTTGAACATTACAAAGAAAGAGAGCAAGAGCGAGATCTTGATTTGAAAAACCAAGATTACTAAATGAATGGCAAATGCCTTCTTTTATAGGCTAAAATTCGAAACTATTCATTTAGTAATTGATTATTAATGTACTGGCCACCTATTGATTTAGTGGACTTGGTGGATAGCAGCACTCAAGGATTTTGGCTGAATGAAATGACATTGATGCAATCAGAATTTGGCAAAGTGTTTCTCATGAAAGTTGTTGGCAATCATCTTATCTTTCCACCATAACATTTCAGAGCATTTGGATCACTAGAGCTCAAGATATGACTAAAATACTGAGTAGTGCTGCTGATGGACGTGGTGGATAGCCTTTAAGCTCTTGTTTGGATGAAATGTCAGTGTTACCATCAGAATTTGAGCAGATATTCTTCATAAAACTTGTTGGAAATTGTCTTTCCCTTCCACCCACCAAATTTCATGTCATTTTGCCTTTTAGAACTCCAGATATCGGTAAAATTCTGAGTAGTGCTTGGGTTGGATTGCAGAACAGATTCTGACTTCTTTTGTTGTCACTTTGAATTTGAAAATGGCAGATTTGGGTCTTACACTATTCATGAACATTGTAGGCCTATATCCATATAAATCAAACTCAAATCCAACATCTACAGCTCCAGATATGACCCAATAATTGAACAGTGTTCCAATTTGAATTGAATCGGCATCTCCTTTCTAAGCTTAGCCTTTTCTTTGTCCTTCCACATTCAATAGTTAATCACATCAATCAATCCTTTGAATTGTGAGATATGCCTGCATTTAAAATGAGCATTTACCATAAATTAAAGCTATCTTATATTATCACACTTGTTATTATAAAATATGCTCTAGTTAAGGAGTTATTGATACTTCAAGTGCAAAATGATGATATAAAATCTTGATAAAAATGCACTTTTAAGTACTAATCATACCATCAGGGAAAACAATCCAAACAAGGCTAGTAAGGCTGCACACATTAGCCTCTTGTCCATCATGCTCCTTAGATGTCCGAAGTTCCTCTAGGTTCATCTTGCTCCATATGTTCTGTACCTGCTCATTCAATACTTCTTTCAACTTCTTTACCCTAGCTCTTATAATTGGCCTAATTGGAGGTGCACCTCCAATGGGTCATTGGCATGTTTAAGCTTGGTGATGGGCTTATCCTCATCACTTGGGCCATAGGCATAGAGTTCCTTGTCATATGTTTCTCACTGAAATGTGCAATGTGCCTCCTATCCTACATTAACACAACTCCTATACCTATACCTAAAGCATCACATTCAACTTCAAAACCAATGCATTCATTACCTCTTTCAATGACTTTGTCAAGAACTAAGTCATTGGCCTATTTGAAACATGTAATGGGTCCTTTCTGGTGTTTGTGGGCTGATCCACATCACTTAGGGTGTTGCGTAGTGAGAAATTATACGCTAATATTAAGAAATGTACTTTTACACGGAGAAAATTGTGTTTCTGCATTAAATTGTAACTACACAAGGTATCAAGATGGATGATGAGAAAGCTAAGGACTTCTGGGATTGGCCTACACTAGAATCGGTAAGTGAGGTTGATGCGAACCTCATGATTACGTGGTCACGCAACCCACAATCAAGATTGAGATCTGATCCCGGAAAGCCGAAATAGGTTTGATAGGAGTGTGACATAATGGAAACCTGCCCCAAGGCACCAACACTATTGGATTGAGTAGAATGATGCCACGAAGCCAGTTAATCTTCGACAAGTCAAATTCAGTTTGTTCAAGAACAGAAGAATGCAACAATCACTCTCACACGTTAAAACTGAGAAATTCAGAAGTAATTATCATCAAAGCTGCCAAAATTTAGGTTACATGTGTTTAAATAGTTTTGAAAAGTAACCCTAATGGATTTACCCTTGTGGGCTGAACTGACCCACATACAAAACTGACCCAAAAACCCTAAATTGTAAAGCCCATAACCTGATCCAACAAGTCTTGGATCCTAGCTCAAAACAAAGTTCTAATTAAGCCAAAACATGAAAGAAAAATAATAAAAATAATTAATTTGTCATTAAATACCACCGACCCTTCTTCCTTGCGTAGCTAGGATGGATAAGGAATCCTTATAAGAAAAGGATTCTGAAACATTGATGAATCCTTGCCACACTTGGAGATTATATTGGAGCTCATTAAAGATCCTTGTGGAACTAGAAAATTCCCAAAACAACCTCCCGCGTCCTTGTAGGAAAATGATCCTTGCCAAATAGGAAGTCCACAAGTCACAAGGAAGTAAATAATAGAATTCGTATAGCCTGTTCTGACCTATATCGTAAATCCTTTCCGAACATGGATTCACTTGAAAATGTACCCCAACATAGATAAATACCTCTGGAATTTGAGCCTGATCTAGTAGTCAGATTGAGAATTATGACTATTACTGTAAAACTGGATAGTTGCACATTTTACATCAAAAATTTGAATTTGACCTTGCCTGCATCGTATCATTGTAATTGTGTGAAAATTGATATTCTGGTTATGTAGGGTGAAATTGCACAATATATCATTTTTCAACTTATTTGGACATCATTTGGTTTATTCTTTCCATCATCTTCATCATGGCATGCATTTGGAATTTAAGTTCTATATCGGGAGGGGGGTGTGTGTTGTTTTGCGCTGACATGATAGCACCTGCAAAAATTGGTTAGTGGTAAAAAACAAATCCTCACATCCCTCATGTTTCGCTCAAACACTCTTAATATCCTCACATGCTCACACCTCTCGTCTCACCTTCTTGCAATTCATGCAGAACTCAAACCAATACCAAATAGAACCAACTTGGCAGCGCATTCCAAAAATGTATTTATGACTCAAGAGCAATAAAAAAACAAAAAACAAGCAAAACAAAAGTGCAATGATAGTATCGCGAGTAGCAAGCGAGTCTATCCGAAATATGAATGAAACTGAAGACTCGAATAAAAACAGAAACAAAAATATGCAAAATGATAAAACAGCACCCAAATATGTTGGATATGATGAAAATAAACTGCAAGAAATGAAAACAACAGGAAGAAAGTGAATTTCAAAAAGTTGACGCAAAACAGACTCGTTTACGACGACTGAAGTCCGAATCTGGAACCTAAAGTAAATGATATCCAATTGAGTTAAACTTTCAGATATAGTGCAATATTAACGCAAAGAGACAGAATATAAAGTTTGAGCAATTTACGACAAGGTTCGATATACTGACGCAAAAACGTTATGAATCAGACATAAATTTGAACCCCCAAGCAAACGACATCCAATTGACCCCAAATTTGATATGTGGTGCGATTAGGACCCAGTAATTAGATTATAAAATTTGAGCTAATTCCGAGTTGATTTGATCTAATTTTCTCTTGTTTAGTTTTCTGCGGCAGAATCCAATAAACATCTTTTTGAACAATTTTTTTTTCTTTTCTTTTTTCTCTTTTTTTTTGTTTTTGATTCTACTAATATATTTTTAACAATAACAGAACAAAATAACAATTTTTTTTATATGCCGCAAATTCAAGGAGAAGAAGAAATTGGATACTAAGGAATTTTTGCGGAATTAACAAGAAATGAAAAATTCAGAAGGATATAACCTGATTAATGGAGCCAAGCTCTGATACCAAATGATGCGAACCTCGTGATCACATGGTTACGCAACCCACACGCAAAGACACGAATTCCTGGAAAGCCAAGTAAATCAGGTTTGATAGGCGCCTTGAGCATTTTAGCAAATAAAGTCACCATTTCTTTATCCAAGAGTAGGGGATGTACCTGGACAACTAGACCTCTCTATCTTTGAGACTTTAATAAACCCTAATGGACCCCCTTAGGTGGACTTATATTAAGCCCACTTACAATTGACCCAAATAAGTAATAATAACCCTAAGACTAATAAGAAAATAATAAAAATAATAAAAATCCAAAAATTACCATCCTAAATATGCTAGAATCAGATTTGTCACCATTAAGAAGTCCCAAATAGACTAAGAAATCTGATCTGAAGATAAAATTTATTCTGAACTCTTCTTTCCTTTTTGTAGCTAGGATGAATAAGGAATCCTTGTAAGAAAAGAATTCTGAACATTTCTGAATCCTTGCCACACATGAAAACTATGTTGCAGCCCATTAAAGAATTAGGAGATTTCTAAAGTAAGCTGCCACATCCTTTTAGGAAAAGAATCCTAGCCAAATAGAAAATTCACAAGTCAAAAGGAAGTAAATAACAAAATTCGTACAGCCTCTGTTGACCAGTGTTTCGATGCATTCCCAAACTCTGATTGACCTGAAATTTTAAAACAAGGTAGACACACATGTCAGGAGACACCATGTAAAATTATAGCTTGATCCAACGGTCGGATTGAGAATTGTGACTATTGCCGTAAAACTGGATAGGTGTACTTTTTACGTCAAAATCCGAATTTGACCTTTCTTGGATCGTATCACTCACCACCTTCAAAATCTTCCATCTAGGTCAGTCGCCCATTACAATAAGACCACTTTTAAAAAAATATTCGTATTTTTCACCACTTTGAAAAATCTTCGCATTTTTCACCTCTTTAAAAAATCCTGGTTCTTGAAAAGGCTAATTTGAAAAATCATTCGCATTTTTTACTTGGGCAGGTCACCCATTACAATAAGACCGCTTTGAAAAATCTATGCATTTTTCACCACTTTGTAAACTCTTTTCACTTTCCACCTGGACACGTCACCCATTATAACAACACCACTTTGAAAACTCTTTATATTTTTCATCGCCTTGAAAAATCCTTTTTATTTTTTCCTAGGCAGATCAACCACTGACAATTTAACCATTTCAAAATCTTTGAAAACCCTTTCTGTTTTTCCTCTGAGTGCGCTTAATAGCCCTCACTTTAAATACTTCCAGAAGGATTCATCATTTCTTGATATGGTGAGTTCATTATCTCCCTCTTTTTTTCTTCTTCTTTACTATACTTACAATCTAAAATCTCTTACAAGATTTTTTATCGTAAGCATTGTAAAGATGGAGGCAATTGTCATAATCTCATTCTGGGTTATTCCCTAAAATTAATTTTTTTAAAAAAATAAAATAAAAGTTAGTAACGTGAAGAAAGCAGGTCGGAGAATACAAATGCAATTTTGAAGGAAATTCAAGGCCTAATTGTACCCCATTATGCCTATAAATGGAGAAACAATGCAAATTCAAGGTCAGATTAAATGATTATTAAATGAATTTACATAAAAATTAAGTCCAATGATATAATTAAATTTTTAATAGGCCAATTTGATTTAATCATGGGACAAATTGAATTTTAATTATGTTTAAGAATTAATTTGGGTCCAATTAAAGGATTTAACTAAGTGCAAGGACTTAATTACACTTTAAATGGGTCAAATTAATTTTACTAGGGGCTTAATTAGTGAAAACTTAATTTTGAGAGCTCAATTTGGGCTTAATTGAGAAGATTGAAATTTTAAAATACCAAATTTAATTTTTACCAAGTTAATTGATTGAAATCAAATGCAAAATTACAAGAAAATCAAAGTTTTGGGGTCAATTAGGGGGTTTAATTGAAGAAATTCACAGCCAAAGATAAATCTACAAAATGAGCCAAACTATAAAGATTTAATTGACAAAAACCGAGGGTGAAATTGAAAGTTTAGTGGTCAATTCATGGTCAAATTGTATAAATCTAAGACTAAAGACCAAATTGCAAAATGCGTGTAAATCTGGGGTTCCAATTGAAGTTCGGCAAGGGATAAATTGCATTAATTCAAAAGTTTATGGTCAATTAGGAGACCAAAATTGCAAGCTGAAGGACTAAATTGAAGTTAGTCAAAAATCCCTAATTTAACCGTGTTTTGCATTTTTAAAAAAACAAAACAGATGACGTGTCGTCTGGCTGCTGTTCATTATTTTCCCTAATTTTTAGCCGAAAAGCTATCTGGGTGGCTGCTTTTGAAGGTGCATTTAATGCTTCATTTATCCACTAAATTTGACGAAACTTGCACGCAAATGGTCAACTGACATTGCTCTACAACCCCATGGAGTTTTTTCAGGCAAATTGACACCATAGAGGCCGCGATGCCGGCCTAAAATTGCAAACTCAGGCTGCCTTGAACTATCAGATTTGACAGTTCATGCCTACTTTGAACCAATAGTTGAGATCTTTTCTAGAAAAATCAAGGGCTGAAATTTTTCCCCAGTGAAGACATTCTTCCATCTCCTATAAATAGGGTTGGATTTTATGTCCCAAGTATAAAGAAATTCAGGTCCAAAGTCATGAAAAAATCATTTTCTCCCTCGGTTTTTGGTTCCCAACTCCTTTTCTTCTTTTTTTCTCTCTCCACCGTGGCCTTTGGCCACCACTACTCCCACCACTATCTTGTCCACCATGATATCCACCACAAGCAGCCGCCTAACCACCTCACGTGGTGGTCGCAGAACCTCTCTCTCTCTTCTCTCCTCTGTAAAACTCTTCTTCTTTGCCACTACGACCTCAACACTAGCAGCAGCAGTAGCAACCACCACTTTCAGTGACCTTATCAACAACAGCAGGGGCGACGACTCTCTCCCCAGCCACTCCAACCGTGAGCAACTCCAACACCAACCATGATAGCAACAACAACTCTGGCGGCCAAACTCTCCACCATTGCCATCGCTAGCACCATATCATCCTCCACGGCCAGACCACCTTTGCGCCAGGTACCCTAATTCTTCTTCTTCTTCACCCTGTTCACAACGTGAACACTAGACGTGAATTATAATTCACGTCCATTGTTCATGTAGTGGATGTTGGACAGGCCGGTTGTGGCCCACCCTGAAAAACAAATAGCAAAAAGGATTTGTTGGGCCGAAATCGACCCACCCAACTTAGCTGGCCCGACCCATATATTTTAATAATATTTAATCAATATAATATAATATTATATATTATTAAAAAACAAAAAAAATCCAAATTTTTTCAAAAATTCTTTTAAAAAATTTGTGATTTTCTTACGTGTTTTTCTATCAGTTTTGCTTAATATCAGATTTTATACTTTTATTGTAAGATATAGATCTGGTATGAAAATACTTGGTTTCCTCTGAAACCTTTCTAGAATTTTTCAAAAAAATTCAAAAGATTTCAAAAAAAATATTAAAATTAATTTACACTTTCATAAAAACAAAATAATATTTTGTTTCCATGCATATGGCCAAATTTTAAAATTTTTTCCAAGCATATTTTCATATAAAAAAATCACATCTTTCTAATGTTTTGAAAATTCAAGGAAAAATAGATATCATAACCAGTTTATAATCATCCATTTGTGTTTGATCAAAATATCAAAAACCTTTTTCCAATCTTTTTTTAAGGTCCAAATATATACTTTAATATTTGTAGAGTGTAAAATTACATGATGAAGTATATCCTCAGGTGTAAAAGATACAAGGCATAAAATAAATGAGATACTAAATTTTAACTTTTTAGCGGTTAGGATTTAACGCGATAAGATAAACATTCTCTCATTAAGAGAGATTTACCTTGAATTGTAGATGAGACCAATGAATAGAAACTCGATCTACAAAAATAACCAAATAACAATGTAGCTTACTTTAGGTAGGGTTCACTATGGGTGATGCGTCTTCCTATTGCACAACCAATCCTTTATCAAGACTCTTGCAGACCATAGGTTCCTAGTAACCATAATATTAGGTGGCGACTCCTAAACCTTAATCATATTTTTATGATGAAACCAAAAACCTCTTCCTTCCCAAGACACACACCTCATCAAAAGGCACGATAAAAACCAAATTGGCTTGGGTTAATTAAGATGTTGGGATCAGATCAGATTTGTTTGGGGTTCATTTCCTATTTCTACAAGGACTTAAAATCAACAAAATGTTCTCCTAAAATCTAAGGAAATTTCTTTCATTATTTTCTCTATTATTTATCAAAAAAATAAGGAAGTTTTCTAGTCAACAAAGGATGCTAAGTGGGCTATTAGATCTAATTTCCTAGGCCATGAAGGATTAATTAATGATTTTCCAGTCTAGGAAGGAAACTAAATTAGCAGGTGTAAAAACGAGAGTTTTTCTTCATTAATTGCCATGTAGAAGAAGAAAACCAAGCACAACAAGGCAAAAAGACTTCAGAATTAATTCCACATTCAGATAAGATTTCCTAGTCTATTTAGAACTTGGAGGTGGAAAATCTGATCCTAGCATACGTAGAATATTAATTTCGAATTTTTATTATTTTCTTCTTAGTCTTTGGTTTATTATTACTTATTTCGATCAATTTTGTAAGTGAGATCAAATTAGCCCACATATGGGGACCCATTAGGGTTATTTGAAGCATTATTTAAGTGTTTTATATGCTGAAAAGCAAGCAACCATGTATTTATGAAATAAACTTGGGTTTTGAATGATGCAACACATTATCTTTTCTGTGACAAAGATCAATTTTGACTTATCAAGGTATAACTAACCTTATGACGTCATTCTATTCAATTCCAATAGTGTTGGTTTATTGAAACAGGTTTCCATTGTGTCACACTTCTCAAACCTGATTTTCAGCTTTCTTGGGTGATGTGCCGTGAATGATTTGAAAAATCGGCAACAATGAATCTGATGAAAATGGATGAAGGATGGGTCTGGTTAGTTGTCTTTCTTTTGGTGTTTAAGCTGGATTATAGTGATTTCAAGGTAAAAAAGATGGAGGATAGACTAGAAGATACTTTGATAAATCGATCTGGACACCACAAAGATCAATCTAGGATTTCGACGCCACACTCTTTGTGATTGAAGAGTGATAAGTCAGGTAGGGTTCTTCACAAAATTAATTTGGAAGAACAACTCTTAATTCTGTGAATTAAGTTTGAAATCTTGGCCAAAAGTCCTTTATTACATATTCTGATACTGTATTTATAATTGGAACATCCTTCCAAAGTTAGGAAAAATTCAACATGGCAGAAGTCAAGCCTAAAAAACAGACTTTGACAAACTAACCTAGACAAATTAACTAACACACGTTTTTTTACCTTTCTAACATAAACAAACCAAATTTAAAACAACTATAACTTCTTACACAAAAGTCCAATGCAATCATGGTTGGACAATCTAGAAAGAACACGTTCTGAACTTGAAACCCACCTAGATTAGTCGTGTTTTCATATGCAATGGATGACTTCAAATTCAAGTTTAAATTCATTTGCTGTTCTAACCATAAACAGCATCAATTCCTTCACTTATTTGCATATCAATCCAAATTTAAGTAGCCCAGCATCAAAAGATCCATTAAGGGCTTTTCCGATCTCCGAGTACCAATTGTAGGCAAATAAACATCCTTGAACCAATTTCAAACTGATTGCTAATTTTTAACTCCGACGCAACTTCAATCATTCCAATTTGACTTGTCAAGGCCCTTTGTAGATGGATTATAATCCTCTTGCTAATTTTTAGTCGTGTTTCACTCTCGCTCTTGTCATTGAACCATCTGAATCCTCTTGCATATTAGATTTAGCTTTACAAGATGGATTATAATTCCCATGATGCAGCACATCATTAGCCCTAGGTTGAAAATGATTTGTTCTCAAATATGGAGTCAAGTCTTTCACATTAAAAGTAATTGATACGTTATAATCACCAGGAAGATCTACCTTATACGCATTGTCATTCACCTTCTCTATAATCCAAAATGGACCATCAGCTCATAGCATCAACTTGGACTTATGTTTGCTTGGGAATCTTCCCTTGCTAATATGAATCCAAACAAGATCTCTAGGTTCAAACCTAACCATTTTCCGCCCCTTATTAGCTTATTTAGTGTACTTTTTCATTTTCTCCTCAATATGTAATCGAACCTGCTCATGTAGTTTCTTCATCAATTCTGCCTTTCTAATTCCATCCATAGATGTCCTCTCATCAATTGGAATATGAACAAGATCATTAGGAACACAAGGATTAAAGCCATACACAACCTCAAATGGTGAAAATTTTATAGCCTCATGCACACTACGATTATATGCAAACTCCATAATAGGCAAACAAGTATCCTAACTTTTCAAATTCTTATGTTTAACAACTCGTAACAAAGAAGATAAAGTTTGGTTCACTACCTCAGTTTATCCATCAGTTTGTCGATGACATGCCGTACTGAAAAGTAACTTCGTTCCAAGCTTCCTCTAAAGAGTCTTCCAAAAGTGGCTCAAGAACTTTGTATCACGATCAGAGACAATGCTTTTAGGAATTCCATGTAAACGAACAATCTCTTGAAAGAACAAATCAGCAACATGTACTGCATCGTCAGTTTTGTTGCAAGGAATGAAATGAGACATTTTGGAGAATCGATCAACCAGCAAGGACCTATTACTTGTTCGAAATGGTCCAATGACTCGGTCCAAGACAAAGGCATTGAAAGAGGCATTGAATGCATTGGTTTTGAATGTTTCAACCAAGTGAGAATTGAAAGGTCTATTAGAGTATCAAGAGGAGACCCTAGTACATCTTATCCATGTGCAAGAGGGTCCAACACAACCTTATTTGGGCCATGAGGTGAGAACATCAAAGGAAACAAAAGAATCCTTCTACAACTTGGAAACAACATGGGTCGCTACCTTCTCCTTTAGTTTCTAGGATTAAAGGGCCGCGTGGAAGACTATAAATAAGCCTTAAATCAGTTCTATAATATTTTACTTCCTTCTCTTCTTCTCATGATAGAACATGGATTTAATATTATGGGCTTTATTTTATTTTGTTAGCTAAAGCCCAAGGCTTGTCTGGGCTTAATTAATACTTTGTTTACGGTTAGGATCCAAGGCTTGTTTAGATTAACTTATGGGCTTTTCAGTTTAGGGTTTTGGGTCAGTTTTGAGTGGACCTCATTTAAGTCCACATAAGGGGTCCATTAGGGTTAACTTTTCAAGAACTATTTAAACTCATGTAAGCCAAAATTTTGGCAGTTTTGATAATAATTACTTCTGAATTTTTCAGTTTTAATATGTGAGAGTGATTCTTGCATTCTTCAGTTCTTGAACAACCGAATCTGACTTATTGAAGATTAACTGGCTTTGTGGCGTCATTCTACTCAATCCAATAGTGTTGATGCCTTAGGGCAGGTTTCCATTGTGTCACACTCCTATCAGACCTATTTCGGCTTTCCGGGATCAGATCTCAATCTTGATTGTGGGTTGTGTGACCACGTGATCACAAGGTTCGCATTAGTTGGTATCAGAGCTAGGCTCCGAAACAAGGTCATATCCTTCTATTATTTTCATTTTTTTTGTGTTCCTTTAAGTTTTTCAGTATTTGCGTCCATATTCTTATTCTTCGTGTCTATGTCATCTAAGTAAAAAAAAAAAAAAGGGGGTTATATTTCATCTTATTATTGTCTCTAATCATATCAGTATATTAAAAAGAAAGAGAGATAGGGATTAGTTGAAATTTGAAGGATCATTCAATTTTTTCCGCAGAAACACAACTCTTGGTGAACCATAAGCACACCACCTTGGAATAAACTTTATATTCAGTCTATTGGGGGTAAGAGCGCATCATATGTCAAATTTGGGCTTATTCTGATATTGTTTGCTTGGGGTTCTAATTCAAGGCTCAATTCTGCAGCAGAAACACTACTCTTTGTGAACCATAAGCAAAACACCTTAGAATAAATTGAAACTTCATATTCTGTGTATTGGGGATGAGATCGCACCATATATGAAATTTCAGTTTATTTTGATATGGCTTCTGAAGGTTTTAATTGGTGGTTCAATTCTGTCGCAAACTGATCATACAAGGGGTTTGGGTACCTAGATATGAACGAACGACCTATAAATTGATTTTTGTTGTTTGTTTAGTATTATAATTCTAAATATTTAATTTGAGATCATTTTGATATCGTTTGGCATGGGTTTCAATTCTGTTATGTAAAAAGTGCGTAACAGGTTAGATTTGCGTCAAGTTTCAAAACGTGATCCTTACTGTTTAGTTTTGTCCAAATCTTTTTTTTTTCTATTATATTTGGGATATCTAGGAGTCAAGTAACTATATTCACTTATGTTTTATTTCGTGTCTTCGTTTCGTCCACAATTCATACGAATTTGCATTGCTACTCGCAAAATCGTAATTGTAGTTTTGTTTTGCTTTGTTTTCAGTATATTTATTGATTCTTGAGTCTAAAAATTATAATTAGGGTGCCTTGCGAAGGCTACTAACTTTGATTTGTTGATTTCAGTTCCTAAAGAACTAAAAGAAAGCAAGTTGTGAGGTAAAAGGCGTAGTGAGCTTATATTAGAGTGAAAAGCCTTGATTGTTTTTTGTGTGATACACGAGAGGTGTGAGGATATATTTTGTGCTACTAACCAAATTTTGCAGATTCAAAGAATGTCTGAAAACAAGAATCAGCTACACAAAAAGCTGACTTAGCTTTCCAATTTCTCGCCATAGGCCAGCAACTTGAGCTGTTGTCTAGAACGTACAATAATCTGAAAGGTGAGGTGAATTTAATAAAGCAACAGAATAGTGGGGCTGATCGCCAAGGAAATTCGGTCTGTATGGTCGTACAAAATGTCAGATCTAATTTTAAAGAGTTTGTTGACGAAAATGCAGATGTAGGTGAAGATGACTATGATTTTGCATTTGCTGGCCAAGGAATCATGTCTGGACCAAACAGGGCTAGGAGGAATGTGAATTTCCATGGCATGGGCACGTATGAAGATATGGATGGGGACTTGGACGCCATTAAATTGAAAATTCCTAACTTTCAAGGTAAAAACAATCCCAAGGCTTATTTGGAATGAGAGAAAAAGGTAGATTGGATTTTCGATTGCCATAGCTATTCTGAACAAAAAAAGGTGAAATTGGTGATAATTGAGTTTACGGAGTATGCATTGATTTGGTGGGATCAAATTGTAATCAATAGGAGGAGGAATGAGGAGCGACCTGTTCAGACTTGAGGGGAGATGAAAGTCTTAATGAGGAGACGATTTGTGCCAAACTACTATTACAGAGACTTATATATAAAGCTCCAAGGTCTGAATCAAGGTTATAAGACAGTAGATGAATATCACAAAGAGATGGAGATAGCAATGATTCGGGCAACTGTTGTTGAGGATAGAGAAGTCACCATGGCTAGATTTCTTAATGGGTTGAATCAGGACATTGCCAATGTGATTGAGCTACAGCACTATTTGGAGCTAGAGGACATGGTTTACATGGCTACGAAGGTGGAGAGACAGCTAGCGTTTAATTCGGGCTCTTCATCATCTTGGAAGCAGAATCTAAAGAGAGAGGGTACTATCCTACTAAGATCCTTTGTTCCTTCTAGAACTGAACCACCAAAGGCTAAAGTTGATGTTCCTACTGATGCCAAAGGTAAATCTGAAACTCAACCTAAACATACCCGTGATGTTAAATGTTTCAGGTGTCAAGGACATGGACATTATGCTTCAGAGTGTCCAAACAAGAGAATCATGATGATTAGAGATAATGGTGATATGGAATCTAAAAGTGACAGATCTGATTGTGAAGGCATGCCACCATTAGAGGATAGTGATGGGGATGAGTTAGCATTACCGGTTGGGGAGCCCTTGGTTATAAGACGAACACTTCAGGTTCATCAGGTAAAGAAAGATGAAATTAATCAACAAAGTGAGAACATCTTCCATACGCGTTAATTATGTACAAAGCAAGGTGCGTGGTTTAATTACAGATAGTGGAAGCTGTGTTAATGTTTGTAGTACCACCCTTGTTAGTAAACTGAATTTGTGTACTATTAAGCATTCTAAACCATATAACTGCACCTTTGAATGAAGTTAACAAGTCAGTTGGGTTTAAATAGGGGCAAGAATTTTCTTTTGTTCTTTTGAAATGGAAATTATGCTCTGCACCTGTTGGCTTTACCTGACTTTACGAAAACATTTGGAATAAGAATAGGTGCTGTTTTGATGCAAGATTGGAGACTTATTGTGTTTTTTAGTAAGAAGTTAAGTGGAGCGACCTTGAACTATCCTACTTATGATAAAGAACTATATGCGCTGGTATGAGCACTTGAGACATGACAGGATTACTTGTGGCAAAAAAAGATCGTAATTCATTCAGATCATGAGTCCTTGAAGCACCTGAAAGGACAAGGTAAGTTGAATAGAGGACATGAAAATGGGTTGAATTCATTGAAACTCTTCCTTACATAATCAAGTATAAGCAAGGCAAAGAGAACATAGTCTGATGCACTTTTGCGCATGTATATTCTTCTAAACAACATGAATACTAGATTGCTAGGCTTTGAATATGTGAAGGAATTGTATGATAATGATTCTGAATTTGCCGTGATTTATAATGCATGTGGACATTCAGTTTTTGGTAAGTTTTATTTGATGGATGGTTACTTGTTCAAAGAGAATAAGTTGTGTTCCCGCTAGTTCTTTGCGTGAATTGCTTGTTTATGAAGCACATAGGGGTGGTTTAATAGGTAGGTCACTTTGGCGTTGCAAAAACCTTGGATGTAATGCATGAGCATTTCTATTGGGTAAATATGAAAAGAGATGTGCAACGAATATGTGAACAGTGCATTGCTTGTAGAAAGGCAAAATCTAGAGTACAACCGCATATACTGTATACATCATTGTCTGTGCCTATTGAACCTAAGGTAGATATCTCTATGGACTTTGTTTTAGGTTTACCTCGGTCAAAGAAAGGTAGAGACTCTATTTTTGTTATGGTTTATAGGTTTTCTAAAATGATGCATTTCATTACATGCCATAAAATAGATGATGCATCTCATATCGTAGACTTATTCTTTAGGGAGATTGTATGTTTGCATGGCATTCCTAGGAGTATAATGTTAGATCGTGATGTTAAGTTCTTTAGCTACTTTTGGAAGATTGGGGAAAGTTGGGAACTAAACTCTTATTTTCAACAACTTGCCATCTTCAAACAGATGGACAAACTAAGATAGTGAATAGAATTTTATCCTAACTTTTGCGTGTTATTATTCATAAGAATTTGAAAAGTTGGGAAAAATGTTTTCCTTTTGTTGAGAGTGAGCTTATAATAGAACTGTGCATTTGATCACTGACTTTTCTCCTTTTGAAATTGTTTATGGGTTTAATCCATTAACTCCTATAGACTTAATACCTTCTGAAGAAAGGATAAGTTTAGATGGTGAAAAGAAGGCAAAGATAGTGAGACAACTCCACGAGGTAGTTCGACTGCAAATAGAGAAAAAGAACAGACTATACACTTCTAAAGCAAATAAGAGGCGTAAACAGGTTGTTTTCCAACCTGCTGATTGGGTTTGGGTGCACATGAGTAAGGAACAATTTCCTAACCTAAGGAACTGAATATGACTTATCGAAAATTAACTAGCTTCATGATGTCATTCTACTTCATTCCAATAGTGTTGGTGCCTTGGGGCAGGTTTCCATTGTGTCACACTCCTATCAGACCTATTTCAACTTTCCGAGATCAGATCTCAATCTTAATTGTGGGTTGCATGATCACGAGGTTCGCATCATACTTTTGAATAATAACCACGATTGCCCTCTTTTGTTTTTCATGCTTGCAGCGTTGTTCCTTATTTTCCATCAAAGCTTGAAGGTTATAGAATAATCTTCTACACTTTTTTCCATTCTTAGTCTGGAATCCTCCTCCATTCCCTCTCCCTTGCTAAATAATGACATCTTTTTTTTACATACCAAAAGACTCAACTCAACACAACCAATCAAGGTCAAAGGCTTTCACAACGAAATCAAATTATGAATATAGACTCAAGAATCAATAAATATACTCAAAACTAGTAAAACAAAACTACAATTAGGATTTCACGAGTAGAAAAGCAAATTCATACGAATTGTGGACAAAACAAAGACGCAAAATAAAACAGAAGCGAAAATAAATGAAGAAACTTATTTGTCTCCTAAATAACTCCAATATAACAGAAACAAACTGATTTAGTTTAAACAAACAGTAGATGAAAACATGTTTTGGAACATGACGAAAATCTGACCTTTTATGCAATTTTAAAGCACCTGAATTGAAACTAAGACCTAATGATATTGGAATGACCTGAAATTAAATATATAGTATCTTGATATCAAAAAAACTATAGATCTCAGTTTATATCTCATTCCCAAATGTATGATCAATTTGCGAAAAAATTAAACCCCAAATTGAAAGCTTAATAAAAAGATATTGAAATAAGCCCAAATTTAATATATTGAGTAATTTCACTTCCAGTCATCAGTATATGAAATTTCAATTAATTCTAAGGTGGTCAGCCAAGGGTTCTCTATGAGTTGTGTTTCTACAACAGAATTGCAACAAGTTTCGAATAACATCTTTTCTTCTTATTTTTTTCTTTTTTATTTTACTTTTGTGTTTTTGATATGTTTAGAGATAATAAAAAAATAAAATATTAATTTTTTTTACTAGTATGTCACAGACACAATGAAGAAGATTGACGCAAATAATGAAAAAACTTTCCCCAGAATCTAGATTTGACATGTTTTCCGAGCCTAGCTCTGACTGATATCAACCTCGTGATCATGTGATCATGGAACCCAGAATCTAGATTTAGATTTGATCCTGGAAAGCTAAAAGAGGCCTGATAAGAGTGTGACACAATGAAAACCTGTTCCAAGACATCTACACTATTGGAATGAAGTGAAATAATGCCATGAAACTAGTTAATCTTCGATAAGTCAGATTTAATTCATTCAAGAACCAAAAAAATACAAGAATCTCTCTCACACGTTAAACTAAAAAGTTCAAAAGTGTTATTCATCAAAGGTGCTGAAATTTAGACTTAACATGTGTTTAAATAGTTCTAAGAAATTAACCCTAATGGAAGAGTTTGATTCACCTTGTTTTCTAATCTAGATTAGGTTTGTTTCACCTTTAAACTTTTCAGTTTTCTTTAAGCTGAGTTGTTGCTCTTCCAGTGTTTCTTCATGAAAGGCTTTTCAAGCTTACCAACTTCAGCTTCTATTGCCAACAATCCAACGTTTAGGCATTACAGGCTTTTCTTTCTACGTCAGTTGGTTGTCTCGGTTCTGTTCTAGTATGTTCTCCATGCAAGTGCTCAAAAGTTCTTCAGCTAATTCAGAAAACATAAATGAGCTTTTGAGAAGTGAAAGTGTTAACGTGGATCCAGATATGGAAGTTTAGACGAGGGAGTTGGGAAAGAAAGTTGCAGACTTAGAAACTAGTGCTGATATAACAAGGGACGGTCAATTTCTGACGACGCATAACCTGAGAATATAGCTCCAGGAGATGTTATATGGCCAAGTGCCATATTTTCTTGTTATGAGAAAAAGGATGCCACTGAAGACGCCCTCCGATAGAGGAGTTCTGAAAATATTGTTGAGTTAGATGAAGGCAACAGTTTCAAAGTGGCTATTGAACATGATGGGGGGCAGGTTAGGAGCAAGCAATTAATGCTAGTCGTATGGTCATTGTCCAAGCAAAGAAATTTTCAGAACAACAACTGGGTAAGCAAGTTGTATACCTTTAAAGCCAAAGTAGGAAATATGCCAGCTGCCTTGTTACAGCCAAATTTGTCACGTTCAGATTTTGTATTGGAGAACAGGACAAATCCCTTGCAAAGTATGTACTTTGCATCCTAACGCGAAGCAATCCACCGTGATGTGGACCAGCCCAAAAACACCAGCAAGGACCCATTGCATGTTCCAATACGAACCTCATGATTACGTGGTCACGCAACCCACACGCAAAAACACCAATTCCCGGAAAGCCAAGTAAATCAGGTTTGATAGGAGTGTGACACAAAGATAACTTGTATCTAGGCACCAACATTATTGGAAACGGAGACCCCCACCCAACGAATATTAATTCGCGAACGAGAAGTATAAGGATGACGCCACGAAGATAGTTGTTCTTCGATAAGTCGTTTTCAGTTCTTTAGAGAACCAAGGAAGGTAGATTATCCCACCAACACACAATAAGTGCAGCAAGAAGTTTATTGATCTGAAAATTGCGTGACCTTACATGTTTGGTTATGCCTTTATTTATACTGACTCTAGACTTAAGAAAACCCTAATGGACCCCCCTTAGGTGGACTTATATGAAGCCCACTTACAATTGACCCAAATAAGTAATAATAACCCAAAAACTAAGAAGAAAATAATAAAAATAATAAAATTTCGAAAATTATCATGCTAAATATGCTAAAATAATTTTTGTCACCCTTAAGAAGTCCCAAATAAACAGTTAAATTTCTTGAATAAAGGGTGCAATTTCTGAAAGAGAGAGAGAAAGAGAGAGAGAGAGAGAGAGTGGTGCTGTCGGAGCTACATCTACTCCGTCCACCGTTGGATTGTTCTCATTTCTGACTATGTTGTTCCTTCCAACCTTCTCTCAACATTGACCGAACGGATTTGTTATCCAATCAACAAGGTAAGAGATATTGATCTCGCAATATTTCTACTATTCTGCATTTTCAGTTCTGGAACTATGGAGAAGTGGTGAAGTTGCAGCATAGTGAATGGATTGTCATAGACATGAAGGCCTTTGCCATATGT
>Ga0325411_1002886_pt1 | contig 19386 bp, 13 predicted proteins | sample PopdelMetagenome_13_FD_206181 | JGI IMG/M metagenome (GOLD analysis project Ga0325411, IMG submission 206181) | Populus deltoides microbial communities from Bellville, Georgia, United States - Xylem-PdIQD-R4 | ecosystem: Host-associated > Plants > Phyllosphere > Stem > Wood/Secondary xylem...
TCCTTGTCATGAGAGATTATTGCACGAGACCCGCATAAATCATGTCCGATCCACTATAAAATGATTGTGGAAAAACGTGTGGATTCAAGATCAATCACGCTCATGAAATAGTTTCTCCATTAGCATTGCCATTATAGATGGCCAGCAACGTGTTAAACAAGTGACATGGAAAATCGTACAGAGCTATAAACTAGATAATGCACACACCTTCCATTGGCACTCGAGAAGCTTATCTCAAGGATTCATCACATGTACACATTATCATGTAACAAACCATTTTTTAATGGTAAAAATAACAAAATAATTGCCAAGGATGTGAACCACACGAGCCTCTTTTGTAGCTGGAATTTTTATTTTTTTTAATAATAAAAAAAAAGGCTCAAAATAGAGCGGCAAGCAAAACTAAAGAGGAGACCTCGAACTCTAGTAAAGAAACAAAAAGAGCATCTGTAAAGTTGCATTATATGGTGTACGGAATCCTCTGGAGACTTGACACAACTTCGAAAATAAGCAGCAAGCTAAAAGGCAAGGCCACTCTACTTGAAAGAATCAAAGAAGCTAACAGTGTCGCTGAGTGCCTGGATGAAATAATCAACATCCTCTTTAGTGTTGTAAAAATAGAGGCTGGCACGTGCACTTGCATTGATTCCTAAATACCGATGGAGAGGTTGAGCACAGTGGTGACCCGATCTGATAGCTACTCCATGCTGAGGGCAAGTGTGTTAGTTTCCATCAAGATAATCTCCTCATCAATGAACAGTCACAAAACCTCTCAAATTGTATATAGCATTTATGGCTTTAGAATCTTCTACAGCTCGTTGTAAACAGACAAAGGTCCAATAACATCTTTAAGAATGCAAACTTGACAGGTTCACTAGTAATGAAGACCTCATTTGTGCTCATACCTGTTGGTCAAGAAAAGTTGCAAGATCCGTGGGGTGAATATTCTTCACATTGAAAGAACAAAGCGCAGCACGATTGACTCCTTTGGAAGGTTTTGGGCCATAGATACGTATGTTAGGAACAGTAGAGAGGTTTTCATATAGATAATTAGCCAACTCCATCTGCCTCAAAAAACAAGAAGAAGAGGTAAACAGACAAGATATAAGAATAGATATTACCCATCATTTCAGACTGAATAGTATTATTATAATTGTTTGTGTATTAATGTAATGGATTAATTAAACTGGCCTTTGTTTTGTTTTGTTTTACTTTCCTTGAATTTAATGCTGTTTGTTTAATGTTGCTTTGTTATTTTAAACTCAAACCCGCATCTGTTGGTAAAATCAACATGGTTAATAATATTGGTAGCATTTTGTTTTGATGACCATTGGGTTTCGATAACTCACCTCATACTCGTGAATCTTTTGCATGCCAATTCCTTGCAAATAATCGATTGCTGCTCCTAATCCAATTGCTTCGCCAATTGCTGGTGTTCCAGCCTCAAATCTAATCCGTAAAAAAGAGTGAATTCGAAACTAGATCATTAATATGAAACAAAATCTAACACTAAGTACCTTAATAAAATTTCGTTTTAATCAGATGTTCAGGCAAGAATGACAGCAAGTGAGAAGAGAGGAGCAAATTCGCACCACATTCTTTAGCCCCTTGCAATGATTTATGAGATCCAATTGTTCAACAAGTAAACAACTTAACCAACCTTGATGGAGGTTCTGCATATGTGGAATGATCCAAAAATACATCAGAGATCATTTCTCCGCCACCTATGAAAAGCAAAACAAAACATTAAGGCAAGCTTGAAAGTATCATTTCATACAACTTTTTTCCTAGGCCTATGGATGTAAACAACTCTAGGTTCTAAAAGTAACTTACCCAAAAATGGAGGCATGGTAGACAAGATGTCACTTTTACCATATAAAAATCCAACGCCTGTAGGCCCACACATCTGGAGCATGGTTATCTCTTTAACTTTATATACATGCCTAAAGCTTATATTTCATTGTACAAGGTAATAACCTAACCTTGTGTGAAGAGGCAACAAGAAAATCAGCATCAAGGTCCCGGACATCGACCGGCATGTGCGGAACACTTTGACAAGCATCTACAAGAACTTTTGCCTCAACAGCATGTGCCCAATGGACTATGTCTTCGATAGGAAGAGAAGAAGCTACAGAAAAAAAATTTATGTACTATGTTATTAGCTATTTCTTCTTCGTAATGATTCTCGGAGAGTGATTCATAAGGTAAACATAATATTGTGGCTTGTTCAAGTCTTTAAAAGACCTGCAAAGGCATGGACAATAGTAATATGGAAAACATAGTGTGTTGCAAACAGCTAACAGAAAATGCAATTAACATCAGACAAGTATATTTTCTTACTTGAATTAAGTTGACATGTAAAATCCTTATTACAGTAATAATGTGTCATTAGTGCATACTGCATAAAAGCAAACATCAATATGATAAATCAACAAGTATAATGACAGTGTGTGAGGTTTTCCAAGCTAAATATATAAGTCAATCAAGGACAATAAAGTTTATATCAACAAGGCGGCCAAGATCTACGACCATTCATTATGAAAAATGTTGTCAAATTTTATATGATAAAGGATAATGATACTTTTCTCACTTGCACATTCTGCAAGAATGTAAACATTTACTATGAAACTACTAGAAAGTGAGGAGAAAGAGAAGGGAAGCAAAGAACGAAGATGCCTGCTGGAACGTTGGAGATGAGGAGAGAGGGAGGAGAGGGGTGAGCTTATATAATAATGCAGGGTAAAACTTAATGCCCCCTGAACTATCCACCATTTTGATTGAAACCCTTTTCTTTGTTTAGATTTTAAAACATGAACTATAGCATGTTTGGATTGGAACACCTCAATCCATCTTCAGACCAGGAACTTCACCATTCTAGCCACCAAATCACCCCAAAAGACCCCCAAAAATTCCTTTCAACCTCATAAATAACATTCCAATATCAAAAACCATTTTCAAGCTCAAATCAGACACAAGAATTTAAGTTTAAATTTTTAGATCCAAATTTCAAACCTTAAAACACCCAAATCTGGTGGTAGCAGGGTCCAAGATTAGTATGGATGACTTGCGGCGATGAGAAATTTCATTCAGTGGTAGTATCACTGCAAGTTTTGGCCAAAGCATAACAGAGGGTGTCCCAATCCAAACACCCCATAATTCATGTATTAAAGTCAAAACAAATATACATGTGCGTGTGGGTGGGGGTGGATGGGTGGGGGTCAATCAAAATAGGTGAAAGTTTAAGGAGGGTCTATGCATTCTAGCCCAATATTGCATATGAAATACAAACTAGCTGGTTGTCAAACTGTGTAAAAACAGAAGCAATCCCATTATATATTTCATGGCATTTTAAACAAGTATTTGAAACCACATCAGCAGCTAATCAAAATCACGTTGTGGCATAAAAGCTCAGTTCGGTATATAGCTAAAAGACTACTGTGTTAAGCAAAACTTCACCAATATCCTTCAAAGATTTTACTAGAAGTAACCACTCCTCTTGTTCATGATGGTCCACATGGATATTACATCTTGGTCAAATTGGACTACTGAATAGGCAAAAGAGAATTTCATATCATGCACTAAAAGTTAGAAAAACAAATTCCTATTTGTTCATGAGCAAATCACTCATAATTTCAAACACGGTCTATGAGAATGCAGATACTGAGGCGGACAAATATACCGAGTGTATTTGATATATGGTGCACCACAACAAGTTTTGTCTTGCTAGAAATCATTTCTTTCAACTGAAGCACATCCGGAACTTCATCCTCATTTAAATTAACAAACTTCAAAACAGCTCCGGTCTTCTGAGCCACAAATTGCCATGGAACAATCGCACTATGGTGTTCCGCAGTGGTCAATAAAACCTAAACACACACACAATACTATGTAAGTGCCTAATTGGACGCCTCGTTAGAATTGAAGAGAGCATAACTGAACGCAAAAAATTGAACAACAGGAAACTGCTAGAAAGAAGCGCCCACCTCATCTCCTGATTTTAAATTTGCAAACCCCCAAGTATAAGCAACCAAATTAATAGCTTCAGTGGCATTTCTGGTAAATACAATCTCCCTAGATTCTTCTGCGTTTATAAATGCTGCAATTTTCTCCCTCGCCTGTTCATATTTTTCTGTTGCCTTCGCACTACAATTCCCCAAATTTGTTTTTTTTTTTAATAAGTACACATTTTCAATTAAAATCACCATAAAACACCAAAATTTGGAGAGAGAGAAAATGACAAAATTTAATTTTTTTGGGTACCTTAAGTAATGAATTCCTCGATGAACATTGGAATTGTAAGATTCGTAATAATCTTGCAGGGCTTTTAACACTGAAATTGGTTTCTGTGAAGTAGCTGCGTTGTCCAAGTAAACAAGATTTGACCCGTTATTTATCTTCTGCAAACACACACGGAGTGATAAAATCAGAATTGCGAATCGTTTTTGATAAAGAAGAAGCATAAAATAACATGGGGTTGTTATGAGTTACCTGGTGGAGGATGGGGAAGTCGGGTCGGGTTAACTGACCGAGTGAAACGGAGTTGGAAGCCGGGCCCGCTTCTCTGAGAGTAGTACCCGATGCTGATACGGGAAGTGAAGAGGAGGAGGAGGAGAATTTGCGGAGAAGAGGTGGGCTTCGAATGGTGGAGGTGTTAGGGTTTAGGAATTTGAAAGAAGGGAATTTTAAGGCCATACCGTCCATTTATGATTTTCTATTAGTGGCGGCAGATATTACAGAAATTGCTAAAAACACACAGAGGAGGTGAGAGTTGCCGTTCGAACGGTTGTTTTTGCCTTGTGGCCCCTCCTCTTATGCGGGCAGTGGGCCGGTTTGGACTTTCGAGCGCTACTCTTATCCGGTGTCTCGAGGTATGCTAAAACTTAGGAGGAAGAGCATTGAGTTTGCACTTTGCAGTGTACAAATTGTTTTCTTGTTGGATTTATGTATTTTTTAAGATATTTTTTATTTAAAAATATATTAAAATAATATTTATTTTAATAAAAATTATTTTTAATACCAACACATCAAAATTATTAAAAACACTAAAATTAATTTTAAATAAAAAATAGTAAATAAATTTTGATTACAATGCTAAAGACGCTACATGTAAAATAACTTGTATTTAGATAGTATTTGGTTAGTATTTTAAAATAAAAAAACATGGATAATTAAAATAAAAAAGACAGAGATAAAATTAAAAAAAAATATACACATAATTATATCTATTAATAATATATAAAATAAAACAGTTATTTATTATAATGTTTAGTTGATAGCATACTGAACATGATAAAATATTAAAAACTCTATTTTATTTTTAATTTTATCAAATGTATAGCTTCATTAGGGGGCCTAACTTTCTTTCTTTTTTTCAATACATTGATATACGAGTTCAATAAAATATTTTCCGCCTTGTATTTTTTTCACTTCCTCGAATTTAAGATAAAAAACAAAAGACATATATGTATCGTCGTAAAACACAAATCCCAGAAGATGTTGTCAGTTTTCAACTAGTTCCCGCCACTTGTTTTTCAACAGGTGCAATGCTGTGGAGATCGCTCCGAAATTTTATTTAAAATATATTAATATTTTTTATTTTTAAAAAATATTTTTAATATTAGAACATTAAAGTAATATAAAAATATCAAAAATATATTAATTTTAAAAATTTTAATTTTTTAAAAAAATATTTTTGAAACACAAAAATAAATAAAAAAGAGTTATTGGTTAAACAAAATACAAGTATGTAAGTAATCTGAAAAAAAAAAGCATATTGATGTTTTAAACAAAATACAAAATAAAAAAAACATATATGAAATGGTGACAGTCTGGATTAAACATATAAAGAAATTTGAATTAATAATTTTTATATTGATATTTTTGGCAACGAAAATATCAAAAGCATTTGACACATGAAATGGGATCAGACATGAAAAACCGAGGTTCGTGAAGCAAGCAAGGCATCTTAGTCTCAAGAACATTTAGAGCGTGTTTAGCAGTGTGGTTATGGATATTTTTTAAATAATTTTTTGTGCTAAAATACATATAAATGATGTTTTTTATTTTTTAAAAATTATTTTTGACATCAACATATCAAAACGATCCAAAACATACAAATCATATTAAATTTTAACAAAAAAAATTAAATTTTTTAGGAACACAGCCACAGCCACATTCCCAAACATGCTCTTAGTTATAACTGGTACCGGTAGGTAGTTGATTATTATTCTGCACCGTGCTTAAGCAGGATCAATTTTTTTTAATGCATAGACAAACATTGTTAAGCATTGAAATTGTGTTTCTTAGCGGAAAAAAAGTTTGAGGTAGATGTATTTTATATTTAAAAATTATTTTTTCAATATTTTTTTACTAAAAACATTTGAAAAAACATGAATAAACTAATTCATAGCTTTAAACAACTAAAATTTATTTTAAAAACTAAAAATCAATTTGAATTTAAAAACTTTTTCGGGCCTAGATCTATCCTCTCATAAAAGGTGTAGGCCAAAGAACGCTTTAGCGAAACTCCTTTCATTGAATGGACTTGTTGATACCAATATCAATTTTTTATGTGGATGAAATCAGTGTTAATCGATTTTCTCTTTCCTTTCCATTGAGATCTAATGACTTTTTTTTTCTCTTCTCTCATCATAAGAGCTTTAAAATTAAGTTGTGTATCAAAAATATTTTTAAAAAAACTACAGACCGATAATGTATCCAATGGAAGGTAAAGATAAAGGACCAAAGTGAACTTCTTGCAATAATTTTCAAAGAGCTGTCCAATTTCTCTGTATTTTTCACACCGGTTCTGTCTTTAAACCCTGGCCTTATATAACAAATTATAAATAATTAACTACTAATTCTGCCTCGCAAGAATCAAATAAAAAAAAAAGTTTGATTATCAAAATAAAATAAAAAACTCACTGCTGGTAAACTATAAAGAGGGTAAAAAGTGTTTTTAGTTACAGTGAAAACACCACACAACTTAGTTTCTTTTACTAGATGCCATGCCCGCGCGATGCCGCAGGCTTGGGGCATATTTGTACATTATCGTGGATTTGTGGAAAAAATAAAAAACAATTATATGGAGAAAAACTATTGCAATCCACAATGTTTTCAAGGAAAAACTATAAAGATAAATTTTTAACCAGATTAATATTTAAAAAATAAAATGAACAAAGAAAATTTTGGAAAAATTCATAACAAAAAAACGAAAGGGAAAAAAAACCATGCAGGAAAACACTGTAGCAATATATAATGTTTCATGAGGAAATTTACAATTGTAATTCTCAACCAGCTCAATATTAAAAATAATAAAATCAATAAAGACAATTTAAAAAAAATCATAAAAAAAATCACGTGAGGGAACACTGTAGTAATCAACAGTATTTTAAAGAAAAAAAATACGAAGCTAAATTTTCAACCAGCTCAATATGAAAAAAAATCGATAAAGACAATTATGGAAAAAAAAATCATAAAAAAGTAAAAAAAACTATGTGGAGAAACACTGTAGCAATCCACAATGTTTAAAAGAAAAAAAACTACAAGGCTAAATTTTCAACCAGTTTCATATTAAAAAAATAAAATCAACAAAAACAATTCTGAAAAAAAACACAAAAATTTTTTTTAAAAAAAGAAAAAGACAATTTTGGAAAAAAAAAGCCAAAACAAATGAAAAAAAAACATGTAGGGAAAGTTAAAGCTGAATTCTCAACCAACTCAATATTAAAAAAAATCGATAAAAATAATTTTGAAAAAAAACATACGAGGAAACACTGTAGCAAAACAAATATCATGTGGAGAAACATTGTAACAATTCACAATTTTTTTTAAAAAAAAACTACGAAGCAAAATCAACAAAGACCATTTTAGAAAAAAGAAGAAAAAAATTCATAAAAGAATAAAAAAAGCTATATAGGGAAATATTATAGTAATTCATAATGTTTTATTTTTAAAAAAACTACAAAACTAAATTTTCAACCATTTCCATGTTATAAAAAAATTGACAAATAATTTTTTTTAAAAAAGACAATCTTGAAAAAAAAAATATAATGCCCAAAAAACAGGAGAAAAAATGTGAAAAAAGAAAAAAAAATAGCGTGGATAAAGCAAGAATACTTTTCCCACGCTTTTTAGAGTAGTGTTAATAACTACAATATCGTATAATCTCTGGTAATCATGTATTTTACATTGAAAATTAAGAATCGAAATTAATTATGGAGAATTTTCCGATTTTTTTTAACCTCTACACAGGCCGGATCAAATCAAGTAGATAGTGATCCTCCATGATTGATGGAGTAATAACATCAAAGAATTTTCTTCTCAAGAGTTTATTCTCAGTGTACGAATTATCTTGATTGAAGAAGTGGCATTGCTTTACAACACATTGTTAGCTGATTTTTTTACAAGCAAAACATTAATCTTATCTCATCATTAATGTGTAGAATGCCATCAACTTGTATACACGTTGACTCATCTAGACGAGAACATCAAAAGGCATATAAGCTCATAGAAGGGAAGCTTACACTGCAATCTGGAAGTAAGTATCAAACCTATTATACCTATCACTTCTGTCAAATTATAAACCAGGTCCTTACATAAGATTATAGGCAAGTTGATTTGATTTCGATTTCAACAAGGTCAAGTATAAAGTTGGCCGTAGAAGAAACAGCATAAGCGAACCTCGGAACCTACTCGAAGTCTGAAACTCAATCTATGTTTAACCCACCAAGCCCAAGGAACACAGCTTTCCATTTGGCTCAGCCTAGCTTGACTCGTTTAATCCTTTTGAAGCAACATTCATAAATAGAAGCACCATTTTCGGGCTAGAACAATTTCTTTTAAAAAAAAGTTGCATGCGATTATAACTAACAGTGAACTAGAAGTTACAACAATTACAGAACATACAGCAGAATCACAAGATCATGACAATCAGATGAATACATGACTAAACCACTAGCTTGCAACAGATTTTCAAAATAAAGTATTCAACTCCTCAAATCCAAAAATGCGCAAACTATACTAGGCCTTGTTTACACGAATTGGTTGCCCTTCCAACAACTGCAGTGACCAACAAGTATCAGATCAATGAAACAGCCAAATGATAAAAATATACAGCAAGGGTCTAATTGTGCTAAAAGGTCCTGATAATTGGCTAGTGATTTGAAAGGACGAAGCATGCAGGATACTGCCTTTGTAATAAATAAATACCTATAAACAAGAATGCATGATGGGAATGTATGCCTTAGATGAGCAGAGTGTTAGTGCAGGTGCATGAAGTTTCTGTGATCTAGAAACTCAATCACTAGTTAAATATAGGAAGGCTGCAAGTAACTTACAGAATTGTTAAAAGATGAGATGGCAACTTCTACATCCTCCTCTGAAGAGAATGTTACAAACCCAAACCCACTAGATTTTGAGGTCCCTGGAACTCGTGAAACCTTTGCACTAAGAACGTTTCCCTTCTTAGAAAAAAAGTTCTTGAGTGTATCTGTTGCTACTGTTTTAGCAAGATTTCCCACATAAACCTTATAAGGGCTGTCAACAAATTGGGATTCGTCTGATTGGAGAGAAGGCAGATCTAATGACTGCAAAGGCTTCTCCGTGATGTTTACTTTGATCTCACGGCCTCCAATTTCCTGCAATGGAAAACCAACATAAAGAATCATTCAGCAATTGCGAAGTCATATATAGAAACAAAATGTTTCCTTGCACTTTCAATTAGATCGAGAATCAGCAATGCTTACAGTGCCATTCAATTTCTCAATTGCCGCATTTGCATCCTCAGCAGTTTTCATTGTAACAAATGCAAATCGACGACTCCTACCTGAGTACTTATCATACATAACCTATAAAGGAAACAAGAAAATGAAGTTATCTCGAGAATAGGAATCCTGCACATCAAATTCTCTTAATGGGAGTGCCAGAATTATGCTTGAAGTCAAAAAAGAGAATTTCAAATGGTAGAAGTTATGTGCAGAGTTTTAACTGACCTATATAGACATTCATAACCTATAATGAAGTTATACTCACAAGTCACATGCAAGCGCATAGGTGCACTCATAATTGCATATTCCCTCCCCACTTTTCTTCCAATAGGTTAAATTTAGGTTGACCAGTTTAAACTTACCATTTAAGTTCTACTTATTACCATCGAGCTATTTTTTGACACATGGATAGAACTGATAAAAATGTCCAGTGGCACACTAATAGGAAAAACTGACACATCTTCTCAGGGTGCTACCGTGTGATATTAATCGTTTTGAGAATAACAATGGCAAGCAGAGGAATATAATGGATTGAACTGATAACGTAATAGCAGATTGCTTGGCAGAAGAAATAAGTGAGGGAATGATGTTTGCTTGGAGTAGAAAAACTGAAGGAATGATTAGAGGAGTTGACTTATTGGTAATTTAAAATTAAGGTCGGAGCCTATTCGAAGCCTATCCAAAATTGGTTATAGGAATACGCAACCTCAATAGTTCTCTCCCAAGATTTGGTGGATAATGGACTCATAACTTGTGAAAGGTATGCTGAGGTGAGGCTCAATGACCTCTAAGAAAAAAAGCAACTGCTTGTTCAGAAATTGATTTCTGTGGAGTGCTTTAAAGAATGAGTCCCGTGCCCATTTTATGATTTTGTGTACAGATTACTGATTTAGGACGTTATTCTGATACTCTCCATTTATTTTGGATAATCTCAGGATACCTTTTTAAGTCTGAAAAGAAGCCATCTCTAAAAGAAATGATACTGTTTGCGCAAAATTATGACATTTCTTTGACTTCACAGCATATAAAATCAAGTTCAGACATTCCAATAGAAAGAAATCACAGTTTGATTGAACCAACAGCCTCAGCAAACAGCAAGGAAAAATCATCAACCCACGGGCTAGAGCAATAATATAAATTATAGTAAATTAGATCAATTCTAGAAAAAAATAACATTCTTTTTCGATGCTTAGCTGAAATCCTTTTAAAATTTTCCCAAAACCAAAACAAACAAACCGCATCAAGTTTCAATCCTAGAAAAAATCGGAAAAGAAGATTTAGGAATTGTTCTATTAAATCACTTCCCCACACTCAACCACTATGAATCAAGAAAATTGCCATCAGGAAAAAAAATCCAACACTCATTCCATGCTAATGCAGCTCCGCACAACTCTCTGTCCATCTAATATCCATGCTTTAAGAGGAAACAAACCAATTAAGAAACCATTAGTCCATAATTTACCTCAGCTTTTTCAACAGCACCATGTTCTTCAACAATCTTTGTAAGCTCCTCATTAGTCAGAGTCCTGGGAATATTTCCAACGTACAGCCTCCTAGCAGCCTCTGAAGAAGGGTCTACTGCAGCAGCCGGTGCTGTTTCTTCAGCTACTGCAAAGAGCCTTTGGGGGGCTTTGGTGTTTAGAATTTTATGTAAATGTGTGAATTTAGGGAAATGGTTAAAAGGGTTTGCTGGTTTGAGGATTTGGAAAGAGGGTTTTGACTGGTTTGTTGAAAGAGCAAGTTTTGTGGACGTGGGTAGTGGTGTTGTAAGAGATGAGATTGTTGCCATTTTTTTCTCTATGGAATGGGAGGGACGAGAATGAGAGGGTTTTGAAGCAGGGAGTGGAAGGGTTGGATAGCATATCCGGAAAATTTCTCTCAAGTTACCATCCTGCCCTCCTGATGGATTGGATTTGGTGCTACTGTGCTACATAATAATTTTTTAAATTTTTGAATTTTTTTGTCACGTCCTTCTATTAAATTTGAATAAATTCACATATAATTTAAAGTGATACTTCAGTGATTAATTTTTGAAGATCAAAGTATGGGATACAGAGTCTGTTTTGTAATGCATTCAATTCATAGTGTTTTTTAGATTGTTTTTCACATGAAAAACATTAAATTAATAAATATTGTTTATTTATTTTTGATAATTTTTATATATTGATGTAAAAAATTCAAAAAATTATTTTTATATAATTTTAATTAAAAAACACTCATGCAAAAAAATATTAATTTTATTGAATTCTATTTTGAAACTAGGAAAATAAAAACTGAACATACCATCAAAATGTCAAAAGTCAATTCAATAACAACGTCAGTATATAGACAATAAATTCAAACAAAAATTACTTTATAAAAATAAAATAAAAATTTCACACAATTAGATATAAAAAATAAAAGTAAAGATATTTAAATAGAAAAAGTAAAAAAAATTGTGTTGCTAACTCTGTCCACAAGAAGAAAACTATAATATGGGCCACGGCCTATATAAAATTAGGGTGTATTTCAAGAAAATTTCAGCTCACCCCAAAGCCAGAAACCAACGACACCCACACAACCCAAGCCCAAGACCAAGACTAAGCCCAAGCCCATTACCTAATAACCGGAATTAGGGTTTCTAGGGTTTTTTTCCCTCTCACTGAACATCCCTATATAAAACGCCGCATATATAACCCCTCAAAATTCTCCCCACTAGGGTTTGTGGCCATTTTTCAGAGAGAAAGAGAGAGAGAGAGAGAGAGTGTGTGTGAGAGAAACCTCATTCGGAATCAATGGCTCCCAGGAAGACACCACAGGTATCCAGAAACCCAGATCTGGTTCGAGGGATCGGTAAGTACTCGAGGTCACAGATGTACCACAAGAGAGGGTTGTGGGCTATCAAGGCAAAAAACGGCGGTGTTTTCCCTAAACACGCTCCTAAAGTTAAAGACGCCGCCCCTGCTGAGAAACCACCTAAGTTTTACCCGGCTGATGATGTCAAGAAGCCACTGCCTAACAGGCGCAAGCCTAAGCCCACCAAGCTCAGGTCTTAACCTTTGGCTATATTGCTTTCTTTATGGATTCATTTATTGAATTTTAAATTGTTTTATCAGTCTATCTTGTGGTTTTGTTTTGCTCTCTTTTCGAGTTTGTGTATAATGTGGTTTTGGGTTATGTGTTTCCTATTGACTATGTCATTTTGAAATGATAAACTTATTGTACTAGAAAGGTTCATTTATGGGTAGTTTTGGCTTCTGAAGCATTAGCGATGTGTTATTTAAGGCATGCTGTAATCTATATTTTCTTTGTTGTTTATTTGATGTTGTAGGGATAGTATATCTCCAGGGACTGTTTTGATCATTCTTGTTGGAAGGTTCAAGGGCAAGAGAGTTGTGTTCCTCAAGCAGCTTCCTTCAGGATTGCTTCTAGTCACTGGTGAGCTTGATTTGTTTGTTGTCTTTTATATTGAATGGTGTCCCCTTGAAATAGCATCCATTGAAACCTGTGTTTTCGTTCATCAAGTATCACTGGTCATGTGCATTACTGATTTTGGTTGGAGAACAGAAATTATATTACCGATGATCTCAAAGCTTTTGACTTGAAGTTTGAATTCGTGATATTGGCTTCACAGAAGTACTTGATCATTTACATATTGGATGTTCTAATTGTTATGTAAAAAAAAATTCACGATATGGCTTAGTTTGGAAATTCTTTTGACTTGATATTGCTGTGAAAATTGTTTTCCTGCCTAAAATTATGATACTGTTTACCATTGCTGCAGGACCATTTAAGATCAATGGTGTTCCTCTTAGGAGAGTCAACCAATCTTATGTGATTGGAACTTCCACTAAGGTTGACATCTCTGGTGTTAATGTGGAGAAGTTTGATGATAAATATTTTGGCAAGAAGGCTGAGAAGAAGAAGAAAAAGGGAGAGGGCAACTTCTTTGAGGCAGATAAAGAGGTGTGTTTGCTGGTGGTCATTAGTTATATGTTGTTCCATTCTATTTATTTATGTTCTCTGTTTCATCTTGAAATTTATGATCTTCTATTCCCAAATTACAGGGTGAGAATGCTCTCCCACAAGAGAAGAAGGATGACCAGAAGGCAGTGGATGCACCGCTCATTAAATCACTCGAGTGTGTTCCAGATTTGAAGGCATACTTGGGCGCAAGGTTTTCTCTCAAGGACGGAATGAAACCTCATGAGCTTGTGTTCTAAAGGAAAAAATTAGGATCGTTTCTCTTGAGCTACTTTCTTATTGTATTTTGTTTGAACTTTATCTTAGCAGCTGCACTTTCCTAGTGTTTTTGGCAATATATGAACCTCTTACAAGGCAATGTTTTGTGCAAGTGATTTTTGTTTCCCATTTTCCATTTTGTGGTGCAAGTGACTGCTATTTATTTTTCATGTGATTTGGTTCTTTTGAATTCTTAGTCTCTGTTTTAGATTGAAGTTGCAATGATGAGCCATGTTATTATCTTTGCCTTTGTTAGTAGTGGTTGTTTTTGCTGTTGTGCTAGTGATATAGAAACACCCAATCTTCCCTGGGGCTGTAAACATTTTCTGCTTTGTATCAGCTGGAGTAATCAACGGTAACTGACAGTTGACACGTCATTTCCCTGATCAATCATCTATGGGTATGGAGAATGCACGGAACTGAAAATTCCTGAAACAGCCTTTTCAAGTTGTGCTTGGTTTTTCAAGATGTTAACTGTTTGGTAGGTTGGCCATTCATGTGGTGTTTAGCTGTTCGTCAATGACATGTTTCCTCGTTTGAAACTTTGAATGCTGTCAAGTTTCTTAGTTTGGTGTTGCGATTGGTATTAGAGTGAGTTTAAATGTGCACTTTTTTGAGATGCTACTGGGTTTCTACCTTCTCAGAAATTTTAAAAATGAAGAAAATGATTCACTATTTGCCTTTAGGATAGTGCTTGTTCTCTCTGTTTCGCCTTTGTGCCATACCAGGTGAGCTCTCTTGTTTTGTTGAAGTTCGTCTCTCAAAATCAGACTAGTTGAAAAGAAAACCACTCGATAAGCCACTTTTATTTCATTATGATAGGACGGCGAGTGGAAGTAGGAACAGGAAAACAGAATTTCTGTAAAAGCATGTACAATCGGAAGGATGCATTTCATGGTTCATCCATGAGTACTAGGCTCTATGCTACCCTGAGCATTTGGTGTCCTTTACGGATCAACACTCACAGCAATCATCCCTATTTCAAATGACAGCTTATTGAGAAATCCTAGAAAGGCTTTTATTGTAACTTACAAGGATAGAAGAAAGAAGCGGGTTGGTTAACAGAAAGTAAAAGATATGTGCTATGAGAACTCAAGCACTACTAACAGGATCACAGTAAGCTGTCTGTTTGAGCTGTCAATCTCTTGAAGAAATTGCTGGGCACAGAAGGTAGCTTGCTTCGAAACCTAGGATGCCGCAAATAATACAAACCAGCAACTAGAGCCACCGCTCTGAAAGGAGTTGCATAGAGCACTACAGCTGCACAAAGACAGAACACAATGAAAAGACTGGTTGCTCTTGGATCTCTCCAGCTGAGTAGAGACTGAAATCTCTCCCCCTGTGTTGCTATGTCTCCAACCACGGTTTGGATCCTTCCTGCAACTCCTCTAAGCCTGTCGTACCTCATTCGAACTATGTCATGGGATTTAGAAGTTGGGAACGTGTCAAATTCTTCATCAAGTTCATCTGGGTGCACTGCTTCTGCCCATGAAAGTTTAGTGTCCATGTGAGATGGGTGTCTTGGTCGGAACCTATAATTCCATAATCCAATGAGGAACATGTAGAGAAAGAGAGTTGGAAGGATCAACTCTGGGTACCAAATCAATATCAGAAAGAGGATATGAACCAACACTGATGTGATTGGGTTCCTCCATTGGCAAATGTCCACAAACCAATTGTTCATGGTGAACAAACCCGAAATAAGTGACATGATTCTGAAGAAGTTGGCTTTGCTTCTTCTCATACTCCACATGTGAGAATCCACATCTAACATGTACTCCACCACCTCTTTTCTCAGAGGTGGTTCGGCTCGGCCGAGCCTCACAGCTACAATATTCATGGCTTGGTATCTCAAACTGTCTACCTGGTTGACTGTGAATGGGTGCAAGTAGTGCATTTTAGGCAGCAAAGGATGCCCGTAGACATATATCATGTTAGCTAGAGAGAGGGTGGTGAATCTAACAGCCAATTGGAGCTCCCCCATTTTCTTCACACCATGTGGGTGCAGAACAAGAAGTGGATAAGAATGTGTGTAAATCCTGTAAGCTTCTAGAGTTGACAGTCTAATTCTTACCTTTCCAATTCTTGAATCTCGTGCTGCATTTGCAGCATTTGGTTTCTCGCCTCCTCTTAAATTGCAGTTGTCGAAAACTCCCAATGTTATCACCGTGCAGGGATCGTAAACTTCCCAAGTGTACTGCTCATTCCATTTTGGATTGAAAGTCTCAAGGATTGTTCTTGTGCGAACCCATTTCTGGCCGTACTTGGCCACACAGTAGGCATCTGTACTCCCTCGGCCATCCTTCATCTTCATTGGAAGAAGACCTTGTGCACCCAAGATTCCCACTTCTAATATCCCAACTGGTTGCTTCCACAGCTGCCTTGCTGTTGGTCTTTGATCGCTGATGTACATTGTCGATTCATCCAGTACATGGTATCCACCTTCAAGACAAACTCTTAGGTGAATCCGGCTTGAAAACTGAAGCTCTCTCCTCCTGTCAGCTTCCAAGACACCAAAACCAAATTTTTCTAAATTGAACCAGCGAGAATGAACAGGCCGGTGATCTAATCGCTTCTCAAAAATGTTGAGGGGCAGGCTTATTTTCCCCAAGACATCATCTTTTAATGGGGTCACTCGATCCTCAATAGTCAGGAAGACCTGCTCCTCAAAAGGCTCAGCCACTACAAACACCAAATCTTCATTCCAGAGTGGGTTAGCTGTTTTAGTTGGATGAATCTTTGTCCTGAGAACTTGATTCCCAACTTGAACTTTTACAAATACTTCTGGGAAGCGGCCCCTGTCATTTGACACCACGTCCTGAGCTTCAATCACGTTCACTCTTAGGTACCACAATTTTGGTGATACATAGACTTTTGAGCGGATGTTGAGTGCACCCTCTCCATATACCGAGGCAGCATCAGAGTGCCATGCTTCTGGAAAGGCTTCATCTGCCTGCGTTCCCATCCAAACCGCAAGCATAATGTCTCCCCTCACCTTCCCATCTCCTCGTCGGTCCTCCAGTCTATACCATTGAGGAGCCAGTGGACTGTCTGGTGGAACTCTAGTTGGAACTTCATTCAAATCGAAAACTACTCTTCCAAGATAATCATCTCTGCCCACCATTTCTTTGTCTTTGACAAAAACTTCAAGCACTAATGACTGCATTCGCTCTTTTGAGAAAGCAAAGACCTGGTTCCACTCTGGGTTCATTTTCTTCTCGAAATGCCTTGTCCTGCCCTTGTAGTTCCCAAGTTTCACCTCCACATAAGGATCGCAACTTCCAGTGATGGAGCTCGGAGGAAGGTCTTTGGCTTTCACAACTCGAACATATAGGTAAGACATCTGCTCAACAAGGTCAAAAGTGCTTGCATATCTCTCGCCATTCATCCATCCTCTTCCTCCATATGCTCCACCACTTGGCCACCGTTCCCCTAACTTGGGGTTGGTGTCCTTCAAGTCGAAGTCATCTGGATCGCTAGAATGGGCTGGTAGATTAGCAGGATGCATTGTGCAAGGGGTGCCGTTTGGTAGTTTCTCCACCGATAGGCTGGGTTGCTGCAGGATTTGGTGTTGATGTGCGTGTTGAGTGGTGTCAGCTCTTATTTTGACAGGTTCTTTATTGCTCTTCTTTGGCTCTTTTTCAGGAACAGCACCATTGGTTTCGGCAATTGCAGAAATCTTTTTCTCAGGTTGTTCTGTAATAGCTTTTGAGGTATGAAGAGTCCCTGCTTTAGGAAGAGCAGCTAGTGTTTGAAATCAAGGTCGGTATTTTCTGCAATATGAGTAATAGTGGGGGGGGGGGGCAAGAAGCAGAGGTTTCTAATGGTTGTGGTGTATTAGATGGTGGAGAGGGAAGAGGAGGAACTTTTGTGTCAGATTCTGGTGAGGTATAGATTTTAAGGCCAATTTCACCTTTGACAACAGTTGAGGAAAACCACTTCTTTTCTAATTAGAAAGTTTGATAAACCTCGTCACCTTTCTTGATAACACTTGAACACGAAATTCTAGTTATACCAAGGAAGTTTCGGCCAGGGATTGGTCTCCTCTGGTTGTAAACGGAGACCTCAATGGATTGGTGATGGCGGTTTTTAGTTTCGTCCAGATCAAAGAGAAGTTTCTGGTTCCAAACAGGGTTGAGGTTCTTTGGGATGGTTTTGGTTCTACTTAGTGGGTTTTGGAAATCGATTTCTACAAATGGACTAGCTGACCCTTCGCAGTCTTTGGGCATAAGATTATGAGCATCTACTACTTCTACCACTAGCTTCATACTCCTTTTGTTCTGGTTACTTTGCTGGTGTCGGAAGCTACAAGGAAGTGGCTACCTGCAAGATATCTGAAACTCAAAGTTGAAGCAAAGAAGTTCTAGTCACCAAGTTACAGTATAAATGGAAAGAATAACTGTTAAGGTTCTTTCTCACTCACTGTACTAGCTTTGAATTGTTTGTTGAAGAAAGGAATGCTTTGATGGAGAAGCTACCTTTGAGTTTTGTAGAAAAACTAGGTTGGGCAAGAAGAGCAAAATGGAGGGAAAGAATAAGCTTTATTTTAAAGTGGGAAAGTGAATACAGACCATTCTTTTAGTTTGTGAAAGTAATAAACTAACAAATATAAGCTTATTTCTCCACGAAATATTATAAACTGTTGTCCTGAATGTTATTAAGAACTTGAAGAAAAAGTAAAATGGAAGTTAGATTTTGATACGATGAACTAGTGCATGTTAGCGGTCTAATCTTCTCTTGTTTTCTTTTCCTTTCTACATTCAAAAGTTTGACATCTTTGTCAAGAAAGGGATCAGTCCAGTACCTCTCTCTCCACTCTTTTTTCTTTTTTTGAGAATAGTCTAATACCTCTCTCGATGTAGCTACATGATGCATGATTTTATCTTGAAGCTGGTATTAACATTTGGAAAATGTGGATCTTCAGATTTGTTCATTGGGGAAGGATTAACTTCTGTTGTTGTCACGCTGATCTGATTTTCATGCGTTTCACTAATTCTTTCACCTAGAGAAGCTAACTTGTCTCGGGCCTCGAGTAATCCTTATTGTCCAGTGCCAGTTTCTTTGGGAATACTTCTCATGCTTCCAGCTGAGAACATTGCATCAGGCTCTGCATGCCGATTGTTAGAGCTGAAAATTTGTAATGTAATTAGGACATGCCTTTCTTCGGTGGTCAGCAACACCCATGTGAAGAAAACTAAAGGGAGAAAAATAGAATGAGTTAAAGGTCATTGACAGAGCTGAAAGAAAGCAAAAGTACAGCCTCAAGCTCGGGAGGGAACTCATGTGACCTTGGTGAAAGATGCCTTTCCTATGCATTATTCTTTCATTTGCTTTAAACCGTATTTGTTATTGCTGTATCCCTTCGTTTAGTCAGTTTTATTTTAAATTGATGGAGTCC
>Ga0325411_1002891_pt1 | contig 19374 bp, 12 predicted proteins | sample PopdelMetagenome_13_FD_206181 | JGI IMG/M metagenome (GOLD analysis project Ga0325411, IMG submission 206181) | Populus deltoides microbial communities from Bellville, Georgia, United States - Xylem-PdIQD-R4 | ecosystem: Host-associated > Plants > Phyllosphere > Stem > Wood/Secondary xylem...
TACTGCTCTCAAGGCTAAAGCCATCAGTGCAAGCGTGCCAGATCCAACACGGGTGGAATCTGTAACAGCGTTGATCTGGAAATGTGCGATGAGCGCATCAAGATCAAACTTGGGGGTTCCAAGAAAATCTGTGTTGTCTCTTGGAGTAAATATTCGGAAGAGGCTTGTGCCAACCTTACCAGACAACTACGGTGGGAACTACGTAGGTAGTATATCAGCGCGGATGGAGGATCATGATGATTTAGAATTGCAAGGTATAGTGAGCCGTATAAGGAAAGATCTTATAGAGTTTGGTGAAAATTATGCTAAAATAACCCAAGGGGACGATACTTCGTTAGCAATTTGCAAGACGGTAGAAGAGTTTGGAAAGATGGCCACGAGCAAAGATATTGACTACTATAACTGCACCAGTTGGTGTAGATTTGAACTTTATGATGCTGATTTCGGATGGGGAAAACCAACATGGTTGAGTAATGTTTTCACTACAGAGCTGAAAAATGTTATGTGTTTGATCGACACAAGGGATGGTGATGGAATAGAAGCGTGTATAAGCTTGAGTCCAGAAGACATGGCCTTGTTCGAATCTAACATGGAGCTGCTTGAATTTGCTGCTGCAAATCATAGTGTATCAGTTTAGCTCAGATGGAAAGAACATGTTTGCGAGGTCCAATGCGTGATGTAATGCGCTTGAATCATCGGTTCATAACATTTCATTCTCTGTTTTAGCAGTGGTGAAATTTCTTTTCTTTTTCTTTTTTTCTTGTTGTCTGGCTATAAAATTTTACAGTAATGTAATAGAGTTTCTCAACAGTATCATTTTAGCTTCTCTAATTTTACGAAATGCCACCACAGATGAGCCATTGAACAAAAATCAAGCTGTATTTTAAAAAAATCATAACAAATATGAACACTTGGGGGTTTAATTCACACCTTTTCTTCCGGAGCACTTGAATCGGACGGGATAACTAACAAGAATATGGCACCTGGGGCAGAGCAAGCACAAATCTCCAATGCCTGGCGCCTAATGACAATAAAGACTTTACATTTACGTCACCAACACATGTTGGTGTTTCTTACAAATAAATTGGAATCAACATAAATGAATTGGCAATAGTCCATAGAGCCCTGAGGGGGGGTGTTGGTGATAACAAAACATTACTCTCTGGAGACAATCAAGGCAGCAATCAAATAGAAAATCACTCCAAGCATCAAGGAGCAATCCATGGAAATCCAGACGATATATAGGAGCTGATTAGTTGCACATATAGAATCTTAGATATCTTTCCTTATAGAGCTTGTACTGTTATTATTAGATTTTAATAGTTTTCTATATAATGAAGATTTCTACACCATAAGCAATCGCTGTGGTTTTCATCATTGTCTCTAAAAACTCTTCACATCTCGTTCGGAAGCCCAACATTACGAACCATAGATTCATTGGCATTCTCATCGTTCTCGGTCTTGTTGACAAGTGTTCTGGGCTGAATCCCAGAGGAGTGCTGGAAATAGAGTGTCCATTTTTTAAAGGAGAAAAGAGTAGGGCTTCACCTTGGAAGCGGATCCCTCTTTGTTGTGTCCCACAAGCTCAAGGTTTAGTGGAAATGCTCGACAAGGATTGGATGGATTTCTCTGTTTGGACTCCTAATGGAAGCAGTAAGTCTGCGTTATATCAAGACGAGGCATAATGGATGCTCTGAAAACAGCACTTTCTGTTTTCTGGATTAATCATGTCCTGCCAGCAAAGGAGTTGTGCAGTTAAAGAGATTACAGATCCCCTGAAAGAATTAGGATCATTGAAGCCCGAAGCCTGCACCTAGGCATGAATTGTACAGCTATATAGTTTATTAGCGGGCAACTTCAAAACTGATGCAGCTAGGACTTGATGAGCTGAGCCATTTTTGAATAGTTTATAAAGGCAATCATATTATTATTGTTACATCCGTATGGGAAATTCTCGTATGGTAGATCAAGAGATAGATATCGGGTCATAGCCTCTATATATAATGGAATTTTCATAGATACACAGGATTGATTACATATGAAGTGCTCTAGCTTGACTTAGGAATTCATTTGCTTTATCAATATCCAAGAAAGGAGTCTTCAATTTGCTTATCAATACACATCCACGGCAACATATTGATCGAAGGCAGCTCATACAATTATTTTGCCAACATTTATTAGTAAATTTGGATGCTAGTTTCCTCGGGGAATTTATTTCGTTTCAGTCCTGATCAACATGCAAAGAAAAGTCAGATATGGTTGTTTAAACACGACCTGGATTGATATGGCCAGCCTCTGATTAAATTAGCTAGCGAGGCATATACTTCCAAGCCCGCCCCTCTCCAAACAGACCTGAAAGTCAAGATGGTTTCCCAAAACATCACGCCTTGCTAACATTGTCAAACACTAAATCAATATTCTGAAGCATTAAATATTAATTATTAAGTATTAAGTATTAATAGTAATCCACATTTATTTATTTTTTTGCATTTTGACCTTTTTGTTTTCTTTGCTTATTGATTTTCCTTTTTAATTTAGTCTTTATATTTATATGATGTGTTTATAGGAATTTAATGTTGATAATTTTTTTTAATTTACCTTTTGTATTATTATCGCAATATCAAAAAAATATCCTAGCATCGGGTTGGTATGAAAAAATATCTCAGCATCGCGATATGGTCAATTTTTTTTTTAAAATTTAGTTAAATAAAAAATAATTTCTAAAAAAAACTAGGATATTAAACTTCGTGGAGTTAATGACCCGGTTTGCCAGTTTGGTGAGGTAACCCTATTTGTCTCGGTTAGCGGGTTTAGCAGTGGTTTTACTTTTTATCATATATGTTGCGCGTGTGCGACGTCGCAACGATCATCCTCCCGAATTGGGATAGTCATCAATGATGTAGGTGGAAAGGAGAAGGAATTCTTGTCATTTATTAGTAAAAAAGAGGAAATAAGAGTCGTCACCTAGTATTTTTATCACTAGGAACCCTAACTGGTCTGAGAGTCTAGAGAAGGGGACTGATTGCGTAAAATTAAGGTATTAGCACCAATAATACACCTTACCTGAGGTAAGATGCATTGTTTATTTGTTTGATACAAACTAAGCAAATGTTATGTTTTTTAACTGTTGATCTATTTAAGGTTGGAGAAAAGTCATTCTTAGTAAAGAGGTCCGTAACTTATTAGGTTAAAAACCTAATTGTTCTAATGCCAATATAATGAATATACTTATTAGGTTAAAAACCTAATCGTTCTAATGCCAATAAAAAGAATATATCTTACATATAAGTTCATAAGTCTATATGTCGCGGGGCACACGACATAAAGCGATGACGGGTCTGTCGCTTGAGATGTTGGTGAAAAAGAAAGTGGTTTTTGGTATAATCATAAAGTTATAATTATAAAATTCAGGAGTTGCTATCTAGTGTTATGATTACTAGGAAACCTATGGTGTACGAGAGTCTAGGTAATGGACTAATTGTGCAAGGGGAAGATGTATCACCCCCAATGCACCCTACCTAAGGCAAGCTGCATTAATGTTTGATCGTTTTTCTAAGTCGTGTTTCTGTCCATTGTTCTTTTTTAAGTTTTAAAGTAGATCTCCATTCGTAAGAAAGTCTCTATCTTATTGGGTTGAATATTAATCATTCCAAGAGCCAAACTTATCTATTTTTGAATTTTTTTAAAACATGATAAAATATGATCGTTATCTTTTAGAAAATATGCATGAAAAACCTTTTAGGATTTGGTCATATGCACGGAAAAAAATATTTTCTTGTTTTTTTAAACAGAAAATTAATTTAAAATTTTTTGAATTTTCAAAATAAATTTAAGAAACTTTTGTAGAAAACCATGTATTTTAATACAAGATTTGTATCTTATAGTGTAAATATACAGCCCGATATTATGCAAAATTATTGAAAAAACATGCGAAAAAATCAAAAATATTTTGAAAGGACTCTTGGAAAATTTTGGATTTTTTTTTGTTTTTAAATATTTTTATTATTATATAATATATTATTTTTATTATTATTATTATTATTATTATCATTATTATTATTATTATTATTATTATTATTATTATTATCATATGGACGGGGAACGGCCCAGCCCAACCATATGGGCTAGACCCAGCAAGGTCGGTTGGATCTATTACAACTCAGCAGACCTGACATCTCTCTTTTTTTCTTTTTTCTTTTTTACATTGGTTGGGTTGGACTCGGCCCACCCTTCTAGGTTGGGCTGGAAAGGGTTTAGCCCTACCCATGTTAGTGGCATTTTTCCATTTGCATGTAAAAAGTATTCTAGATTTGGAGGAGTTTTCGAGAAGAAAAAAGAGAGGAAGGCTTGCCTGGCCGAAGGAGAAAAGAGGCTGCTGGCGGTGTTCCTGGTGGTACAGGGAAGACCGACGTGTGGTTGGTTGCGGCAACGACGATGAAAATGCGGTGGTTACAGTGGTGCAAAAGAGGCTAATGAAGGAGGAGGAAAAAAACTGGGGAAATGCTGTTTTTTCCCAACTTTGGCCTCTAATTTCTTGATGCTCAATGCATCGAATTCACTCCTATTTATAAGGAGTGGAAAAGGAACATTGTTTCTTTACTGATACCAAATCTTGGCTTTTGATTCAACCCTGAAGGATCCTAACTGTTGGTTCAAAGTTGTTGTCAAGGCCTGAAAAAGTTGGCAGCTAAAGACTGGTCGGGTTGACCACTTTGGAGTGGTGCTGCGGTGGCTGTAGGACCAGTTGGATGACGAGACCTACTCTAGGGTGTAGTACAATGTTATGCCATCATGGTGGTGTATTGTCCGATTTGGTTGAGAGATGTAGCATTAAATGCCCCTGAAAAGTAGCCACCCGATCAACTTTTCAGGAATGAAGTTAGGTGAATGAGCAGTAATCAGATGACATGTCGTTCGATCTTTCTTTTTTTTACAAAATAGCATCATTTTTCAGTCTTAGTGTAACATCTCCATTTCCGAAACCAACGCATCAATCATAAAAAAAAAATAATACAAAGGGAAACATGATAATTTTATTTATTTTTACTTTATTTTCTTTATTGAACTCATACAAAGTTTATTGAAATTTCTCCCGAAATCTCGGCGGAGTCTCCCATATACCGTGAGGTTCCAAGTTATCGACAAATCATTTGTACACACCCTTTATTCATTTTTCATACACATTCCTATCATTCCAAGTCTCAAACTGTAATACCCCAAACTTTTAAGATACAAATTCACACAATTATCAAGTTATAAAATTAAGAAGAATCTCGAGAAGTATTTTTTTAAAAAAATAAGAGACAACCATTAATTAATCATCGTAATTGCATTCATACATTAGCATAATGAAGATTCTAAATTTCAAATTACTACTTAAAGTTTTAACAACATAGTACTACATAACTTTATACATACAAATTAGAAGTATTGTTATATACAACTCAAAAGAAAATTCTTCCATCTTCATATTAACTTAAGTGACTATACAGAGGGAACACTCATGCATCAACTAAGGGCTACGCTGCTGAGATGAACCTGCATAGTAATTTGCATAAACATAATTAAATTAATTAAGATGATCTAGTATATTTTTTATTACGCTAACAATTTGTTTTTTAAAATTAATTTATCATCAATTTCTATAATTTTCCACCTGTCAGCACACCAATCTTCTCCAATAATAACTAATTCTATTGATCACCCATTTCCAGGGCACCAGTTCCAAACTAGGACACTAGTCCAACCATCAGCTCATTCACAGGGATCATCAGCCCATTCACAAGGCACTAGTTCCAAACCAGGACACTGATTCAACCATCAACCCAATATTAGGGCACCAATTCCTAACTAGGACATTGTCCAATCATCAGCCCATTCACCGGGCGCCAGTCCTAAACCAGGAACTGGTTAAACCATCATTCAAACATTACATATAAATACAAAAATTTGAACTACATCTTATTAGGAACTAAGCTAAAGAATTAAACAAGACTTTAAATTAGAGATCTAAATGTCAGACACCTATTTGAAATCTGTGCTCTGCTAGTCGTCCCCTGCTCTCATCAATTTCCCATAATCTCACCTGTACCAATAGTTACACTAATTTAAATTTCAAGTCTTGACCACACATACACACATATACGTACTACTGTTGTGATGTCACGGTCGCACAAATTAATTACCCTAGCTTAAAACACACAAGATAGTATAGAGCAAGTAAGGGGTCGATCCCACGAGGAAGTTTCAAGTCAGATTTTTATGTTGTACGTTATGTAATTGGGGGGATTTGGTTTATGATTATCTAAACTATGGCAGCAATTAAACTAGCAAACAAAATGAATTAAAACCGAAACTTATCAAGAAAATAAATCTTGGTCGCAAGCACACATCCACCTACGGAAATTAGAATCGATCCTTGAAATGAAAATTACAGTTTATGTTCTGAAATTTTATCTTTTCTTAACGTTGATTAATTAACGGATCCACCGTATAACTAATCCTAACCAACAAACAATCAAAGTGTCTGCACTAATGATTCAATTTAATGGTAACTTTAAGAACTAGATAATTTCATCAAGATTAACACACAAGTGGTCCGCAGCTTGTGTCACTTTGTTCAAATGCTCTCCCTAAGTTCAATAACGTAGTTTCTCCACAATTATCAAGCTTAGTTGCTTCACAAGTTCGTATATCACAACTCCAGTTTTGATATTAAACTTAGCAATAGATTGTTCACAACAATAACTTAGAGTATGCTCTAGCAATCATCAACAACAATCATAGGAAATATGCATAGGAAAACAATCATACTCATTCATAACATAAACTGAAAATAAAAGGAAGAATAAATCTCACGGTTCTTGAAATCCAAAGGTTTTTACGTCCTTGTAACCAAGAAAAGAGCTTAGCCTTGTATAACTATTGAACAACTACTTCTAAAGATTGAAGAGAGCATGATTTTAGGGTTTGTAGAGGAGAGAATTTGTGTTTATTCTCTGCTGGCTGCTGCCTCCTTTTGCTCTCCCTTTTTTCTGCTGGCTGCCAGCCCCTTCTCTCTTTCTTTTTATATGCTAAGAAACCCTAGTCTCTATTTTACAAAATAGTCCTCCCTTAAGTTGGCAGTTCACTTTTAAGTACTTCAATAATTATTTTCCCTAAAAAGGAGAAATAACCTTGTATGAAATCTTCAAGCTCTAACTTAGAGGAGCTAAATTATTGATATAAAAACTTGGATGTCAGTTTAGATGCTTCGGAATGTAATTTGGACTCATTTCTTCACGAAACCTGTTTGCTGACAGAATTCAGTTGTCATCTTTGGAAACTCTTATCTCCCTCATATGACATCATATTTGGCTGAAATTTGGAGCGTGGATAGGTATTTGAATTAGAAATCCACGAAAATTGAGTTTGCATCAATTGGACTTCTGTAGCTCCAGATATTAAATTTTGAATGGCCAAAGGTCAATACTGGCAGAATGCAAGATTTGACTTTGCAGGGTGTGATTTCCATGATCTTTCTCTTTTTATTTTTCTTGCATTACATTTCCAGAAATGCATTTTATATATAAAACATAGGCCAAACACTAGTTAAATGTGGGTGAAACTATCGAATAATATGGTTGCATCAACTACCTTTATAATTTAACATTTTGTAATAAAAAACAATTCCAAATAGAAATTACCAAATTACAAGTTTTAGGTAGGTTAACATAACGGATTCCAAACACTGTTTAGTATTTTGAGTATAACTGGAGCTATAGAACTTGGTTTTATGTGTGGTTTATTTCTTTAGAACACTAAAACATAGGTCTACAACTTTCATGAAGATGAATATACCTAGTTTTTCCATCTACATGCCTAAATTCATAAATTTCAGAAATCCAAAAATTTGTTCTGCTGATTCCTGGTTTTTTACATATCTTTAGTTTTTCTTCTATATTTAGTGTTTCGTCACTCAAATTTAAGCAAGGTCAATTTCATTTGAAAGGTAACATTCATGTCTAAAACTTTCATGAAGAAATATATCTCAAATTTTATCATCTTAGGGTTCAAATCTTAGGAGAGAAATTGAGAGACAACCTATCCAGTTTTGATTTCAAAGTTCAACAAGTATAAATTTGTTTCCCATGTATTTTTCCATCATTTCCAGCCATTATAAAGACAAAATGCCTCTACCTATCATTATTTAACAAACTTCTTAAACCTATACTAAGGTATTCTCAAATCTCAATTATTCAAGAAAAACACGAACAAATTCGAGTAACTTAATAAGAGAGTTTGTTACCTTCTATTACAAAAAATGAGTCAAGAGATTGAGAACAACCCCTCTTCTTCTTCCCCTTCCTTCCTTCTTCTAACCCTTCCCTTCCCACTAGTAAATTTTCTAGGTTCTCTCAAAGTTTTCTTCCTAAATCTTACCTGAAGCACTCTTAGTTCACTTACTCTCACTTTTCTTTGGATTCAAATGATGAATCTACAAGGTTTCCTCTTAATTTTTCTTTTTTCCTTTTTCTTCCTCTCATTGGCCGGCCATAACTCTAGGAATTTCTAGAGATTTTTTGTTATATATAATTATGTTCTTTTCTTATTTGCATCTTCCCCCTCATTTTACTTCTATTTTCACATCACCCCACCATTCCTTTTATTAATCCATTTACCCTATTACTTCCCTTTTTCTTTACTAAATTCTTACTCCTTTATTATTATTTTCAATCTCACCCCTCTCATTAAATAACTTCTCTTTTAATCCAATTAATTTGTTCAATTTAATCATTTCTCCACATCCTTTGTATTTTATTTTACTTTACTAAATCAAGATGAGATTATTTTATCCAAGGGCTTACATTCTCCCCTCCTAAAAAAACTTTCATCCTCGAAATTAAAATTTTAGACCTGAGTTTAGAAAAGTTCAGGTTACTTCCTCCTCATCTCCACTACTTTTCCCATGTTTCTTCCTCAATTTGAGAACTCCTCTATAACAACTTGACCAAAGGAATTTTCTTATTTCAAAGTTCCTTTTCACTCTAATCCAAAATCTTTACAGGTTTCACTTCTAAAGTCAAATCTTTTTCAATCTCTATAGAAACCTGTGGTAGCACTCGAGTCAAGTCTATCTCTGCTTTCCGTAACATAGAAACATGAAACACATTATGGATCTTGGTCAAATACGGGGGCAACACCAATTTATACGCCACATGTCAAATTCTCTTTACCACTTCATAGGGCCTGATGTATCTTGGTGCTAACTTTCCCTTCATACCAAATCTTAACATGTGCTTCCATGGAGCGACTTTCAAGTATACTCGGTCTCCTACATTAAATTCAAGAGGTCTTCTTCGTTTATCAACATAACTTTTTTGCCTGTCTTGGGCTACTTTCATACAATCTTTTATAACCTTAACCTTTTCCGTTGTCATCTGAACAATTTCAGCTCCAATTAAACTTCGAACACCTACTTCTTCCCAACATACAAGAGCCTGACACCTCCTACCATACAAAGCTTCATATGGAGCCATTCTTATAGTGGCTTGATAACTATTATTATAAGTGAACTCCATTAGGGGTAGATGATCCTCCCAGTTACCACCAAACTCCAATACGCAAGCTCTTAATAAATCTTCTAGGATTTGAATTTTTCTCTCAGTTTGTCCATCAATCTGAGGATGAAAAGCTGTGCTCATATTCAAACTCGTTCCCAAAGAACGTTGTATGTTTAGTCACAATCGAGAAGTAAACCGAGGATACTGGTTTGAAACTATCGACTCGGGTACTCCATGCATCCTTACCACTTCATTTATATACAATCGAGCCAATTTATCAATTGAGTCGGTCACTTTCATTGGTAAAAAGAGAGTAGGCTTGGTCAATCTGTCTATTATCACCCATATCGCATCATTGCCCTTCTTCCCTTTAGGTAAACCAGATACAAATTCCATAGTGATGTCCTCCTATTTCCACTAGGGTATCAACAACGACTGTCGTACCCTCTCGAGAGCTTGACTTCGCGGCGACCCTTCCTGGTAGCAGGGATTGGTGTTGGGGTCTTTGTTTTGTCAAAAAGGAAGTCGCCACCTAGTATTATGGTCACTAGGAAACCTAACCGGTCTTTCAGAGATTCTAAGGCAAGGGACTGGTTGCGTAAAGGGAAGGTTTTAACACCCCTAGTACGCCCTACCTAAGGTAAGCTGCTTGGTGTTTGGTTTGCCTTATAATTGCTATGGTGTTGATGTTCTCTAATCCCATCAGTTTCCTAGGATAAGTCTGCTCTGATAAACGAACTTGGGTTCAAAGTTTAAGGGAAATAACCCTTGGCCAATACGGATCATACCTTTAGATATGTCTATAGAGTGCCAAAGAGAAACGGTGCAGATCTCTTGAAGTCTATGTTTGATTTGAAATAAATTTAGAATTTATGAATCTAGAGACAGCCAAGATAGAAATTTAAGGAGATTCAATGTGCTTAAGAGCTCATTTTTCCCTTAGTATTTCAAGTGTTTGCGACTCGTAAATTGCGAGGAAAAGAAAAAATTAAGTTAGAAATCTAAGGAAATTCATGGTGCTTTAAAAGCCCATTTTTACCTTAGTATTTCATATTTTTATGACTCATGAATTGTGGAATCAAAATATGAAATGTCCCCAATTATAATTGAGGTTTCTTTCAAGGATCGCAATTAGATTGTTATAAATAAAATTTTAGGCATAAATCTACCCTTATGTTAAGAATAAACAAGTTGTATTCCTATTAACAATATTTTGGACATTTACCTTTCATAGGTTTATTTGCCATTATATTATTAAGGGATAATGACTTGTTATTTCTAGAAAAATATTTTTTGATATTTACCCTTTGGGGTTTCTTTATCTAAACATCCGTAGTGAATACTAACAAATTATTCCTAATAATATTTTGGATATTAACCCCTTTTGGGATTTCTTTATCCAAATATTAATAATGAATAACAACAAATTATACCTAATAATATTTTGGATATTTACCCCTTTGGGATTTCTTTATCCAAACATTAATAGTGAATAATAACAAATTATTCCTAATAATATTTTGGATATTTACCCCATTGGGATTTTTTTATTCAAACATTAATTGTGAATAATAACAAATTATTCCTAGTAATATTTTGGATATTTGCCCCTATGGGATTTTTTATCCAAACATTAATAGTGAATAAAGATGAATTCCCAAAAATAAAATTTTTATATTTCTGCAATATTGGCCAACACCCTTTGGAATTTACAAACATGTTGTAAAATCCAAGATGCAAGAAAATAATTTTTGTGTTTAAGAAATCCATGCTAAAACATATTTTTTAAAACTCGAATATTTGCTTTTAAAAAAAAAAGAATTTAAAAATATGTTTGGGTATTGACCATATACAACACACAAAAACATTTTTATATTTTTTTGATAAAAAAAACTGTTTATCACATCAATTAAATGTAGACATCACGACCAAAGCTTGCAGAACATCATAAGAATCAGTTCATCACATGGGGTAAAGTCTTGAAAGTCATATTTTGACCTCTAAAAAATTACAATTACACGTAAACATCACAGTTAAAGTTATTCTAAACAAAACTGAAAATGACCCCTCGAAGCCAACTTTCAACGAATAAAAATTCGGTCTATAAATTCAGATCCTAAACATAGCCTAAACCATCCTTTTTACTGACGGGAGTGACTCTGCATGCCCAAATCAGATGGTAGAACCCGTGACTCAACCCCTTCTGTTTTCCTAATCTTAGTAGTTATCATACTTCTTTCATGCAGCAGGAAAAAAAAAACAACCTCAAAAGTGTACCTTTACCACCTTCATTACAGACTAAAACTATCAAAAACAATGGCCAACTATCTTCTAGCCAAACTGCAGACGGAGAGAAAAAATAAAATGACCCAAGATCCTGTCAACATGATTGCTTCATGTAAAAAGGAATTTCCCTCCTGCTCTTGCTTTCTCTTCTGGACAAATAAACCTTAGGAGCAAAAACCCTTCCCTACATAATTCTAAAACTAAACAGACCGAACAGAGGGGATGAGGGATACTGATGCAGAAGCTGTAGGGCTCACGATTTCTCCCGAATAAAAAGGAAAAGAAAAGAGTCGTCCAGCAATGTTAACATCCACACTCATTTAAACCCACAGCCATGGCAGAAAGATAACAAGCGTGCACCTTTGTGGCCAAAACATGAACTCTAATGTCTAAAATAAAAGCAGAAATCAGCAACTCTTAACATAAGCTTTTACTTACTCACAGCCATGGCAGACAATAACAAGCGTGCACCTTTGTGGCCAAAACAGAACTCTAATGTCTAAAATAAACAGCAGGAACAGGTTTTGAAAAAGAAACAGCAGACAACAAACTATACATATGGCAAGGGATAAAAGAAAGGGCAGCGACTCATACCTGCCAATAAGCTTGCAGACGAGGAAGTGTAGAAGGATGGAAAAGCCTTTGCTATGCTGCCTCTGAAGACCCAAAGACAGCCTTCCTCTTTCTGCTGTTAGGAGCTTCTTTAAAACCCTTTTAGAGTTTTGTGAAATCCTTTTCGGCAAGGTAGGATGAGCTGAAAGTGATCTTCCTTCGTCCTTAAACTGATTTTCTGCTTCTCTAAACTAAACCTTATATTAGCTCTCTGTTTTCTACTCTTCTCCGCCTCCTTTTCTTTTTTTCTCCCCCTCTCCTTTTCCTTTGTATTTAAACTCTCCCCTCTTTTCTCTTTGCAAAGCTGTCTGTTATATATGCAAGCTGAAAACCACCCCTCATTCTCTCATCTCCACCCTATGTCTTAGGGAAAGAATCCCAGCCCTTAGATGATGATGAGGCTCCCCCCGTGTCTTCTTCTACAGCTGGCACATAGGAGGTGCAAAAATCATTTCCGGACTGCTCTGAGTTGCAGCTGCATAGGCGTGAAATGGGGGGTTGTCCTGTGTACCAGGTGGCAGGATGCAAGGATGAAGGATTTCAAAAAGACAGCAGCAAAATGTTGCAGAGGACCGGTACTGTTCTGGAAAATGCAAATAAACAATGCCATAATGGGGCTGTTTCAAAACGGTACCGCTTCTTCTCTCAGTTGAAGAAAGAAAAGAACAAGTGCAAAGTAATGTATGACGGTGTCGTTTAGAAAGGCAGCAGGAATGTAACCCATCGTGGCAGAATTTGTCATTTTCTAATCCTATCCCTGTTTTTTTCTATTTCTTCCCAAAACCCAGCCAAGTGTCTTTCAATCTTTATCAACAATTAACTCCCTTATTTCAGTTTTTTTTTTCAACTCAGTCCTGCAGACTTGGGGGCAAAATCCTTCTTGCAGCAAAAAAGTTTTGCGGCAGAATTTTCATTCAAACGTGAATATCTTGAACTCCTGATATCAAAATCAAATGATTCAAAAATCCAAAATTTATCTATGCGTGTAGGACTACAACTTTCACGAAGGGTTCAAGGTGAGAAAAAATAGTATTATAGAACAGAATCGGGCCACAATCTGGTTGGTAAAAAAATAGTCTCCTGATCTGATTCAAAAACTGACGAATGCCGAGCATCCCAATATGACTGAGAGTATAACCCAAGAATAACAACCAGCAAAATCGTGACGAAAACAAAGTTCTTAGTGCAACTCTGGTCAGAATCCTGCTAGCGGCAGAATTCTCGTCAGATATTCAAACAGGAATATCTTGAGCTCCTAATATTGAAATCGAGCGATTCAAAAACCCAAATTCATCTATGCGTCTAGGACTACAAATTTAATGAAGGATTAGAAGGGAGATAAAATTATTTTAAAGAACAGAAACTGGCAACAATCTGGTTGGTAAAAAAGGGTCTCCATTAACACGTATGGCTAAAAAATGGGTAACAACAACGACTACAAAGGCCCTGCTGACTTCTGATGTTCTGCCATTACTTGTTGGCAGATAGCATAACTAGTTATATATTTAGCTATCTGTTTTTTCATATTTGACCACTAATACAACTTTTTCAAATCTTTATACATCTTAGTACTTCCAGAATCTATATTAAGTTTGGTCACATACGCCTCTTTCAACAATTCATCTTTCAAAGCCATGTCTTCCGGTATATACATTACTTTTCCCATTACCACCATTCCATCATCTAAGATTTGAAAAGGAGTTTCAACCCCCAATTCAATCTTATCTTTTATCTTACTAACTTCAATATCAATTCGCTGAGCCCCTAATATTTTTTCCTGAAATATCGATCTCACTTTCAATTGAGTTAACAAAGAACCCCTAGGTCCAATCTCCACCTTAGCATTAATTTTCCTTAACTTTAACAATTCTTTTTTATCACAATCATCTGATTTCAAAGTTGATACCCTATTTTTACGACTAAGAGCATCGCCACAACATTAGCTTTTCCCAGGTGATAATCTACCATATAATCATAATCTTTAATCAGTTCAACCCATCATCTTTGCCACATATTTAACTCCTTTTGAGTCATTAAATATTTTAAACTTTTATGATCGGTAAAAATTTGAACTCGAGACTCATACAAGTAGTGTCTCCACACTCGTAAGGCAAATACTACAGCGGTCAATTCTAAATCATGAACTGGATAATTGACTTCATAGGGCTTCAACTGTCTAGAGGCATAAGCAATCACCTTCTCATGTTGCATCAATACGCACTCTAAACCCTTTTTGGATGCATCATTATATACCATAAAACCTTCCATCCCTGAGGGTAAAGCTAACACAGGTGCAGTGGTAAGCCTCTTCATTAGTTCTTGAAAACTCTTTTAACATTCGGGTGTCCATTCCCACTTTGTTTCCTTTCGAGTCAATCGGGTCATTGGGGTTGCTATAGTAGAAAATCCCTCAATAAATCTTCTATAATAACCAGTCAACCCAAGAAAACTATGAATTTCAGTCACATTTGTGGACCTCTCTCATTTTAACATTACCTCCACTGTTTTTTTGGATCAACAAATATCCCCTTAGCCGATATAACATGCCTTAAGAAAGTCACCTTATTTAACCAAAATTCACATTTACTCAACTTGGCTTATAGCCGATGTTCTCTCAAAGTTTGCAAAACCTCCCTTAAATGTTGCTCATGTTCCAAATATGTATTGGAATACACCAGTATGTCATTTATAAAAACCACCACAGATTTATCCGTAAATACTGCAAGAGCATTTGTCAACCCAAAGGCATCACCAAAAACTCATAATGTCCATAACGGGTTCTGAAAGAGGTCTTTACTACATCATGTTCTTTAATTCTTAATTGGTAATAATCTGATCTCAAATCTATCTTTGAAAATACTCTAGCTCCCTTGAATTGATCAAATAAATAATATATTCATGAAAGTGGATATTTATTACTGTCACTTTATTCAACTGTTTATAATCAATACAGAGTTGAGAGTTCCATCCTTCTTTTTTACAAATAACACAGGGGCTTCCCAAGGAGAATTACTAGGAAGTATGAACTCCTTTTCTAATAATTCCCGCAACTGTATTTTTAGCTCAGCCAGCTCCGTTGACGCCATTCTATATGGCACTTGGGCTATAGGGGATTGACCCAGTAGTGTATTAATTGAAACTTGTAATTCTCTCTCTAGAGGTAATCCTGGTAGTTTTTTCGGAAACACATCCGAGAACTCTTTTACTTCCATAGACATCCACCACTAAGGCGAGGTAAACCTCGCATCCTTTCCTTATTATTTTTTGTGCTGTCATAGCAGAAATTAAACAATTTGGTATAACATTTCTTTCTCCTCGAAACACTACTCTCTCACTCGTAGATCCAGAAAATGTTACTGTTTTTGCAAAGCAGTCCATTTGGGCCCTATACTTACCCAACCAATCTATTCCTAATATAATATCAAAATCATGTATCCCCAAGGGAATCAAATCTACATGCATCTCACACCCCATGATTTCAAGTTTAATGCCTATATATATTACATCAATGTCTACATGTTTCCCTAAAGGAGTACTAATGATAAATCCTTTCCCAACTCTACTTGGACTCCTTCCTAATTTTCCTACTGCCTTATGTGCAATAAATAAATGGGTAACTCCAGGATCAAATAACACATAGATAGGCAGATGATTTAACAGTAAGGTACCTGCAACAACATCAGGGGAAACCCGAGCCTCCTCTTACATCATGGTGAACACTCTACCCTAGGTTCGATCCCCTTGTGCCTTGACACGGCCTCTGTTACCACTGGCCTAGACTGAGTTTGTCTAGCCGATCGATCCACTGTAATCAACTATTGCTGACTCTGCATCTGCTGCCGTGTCTAAATAAACTCTAACCTCCGAGGGCAATCCTTTCTAACATGTCCATGCCTATGGCAGTAATAACATCCCTTGCCTAAATATGGGCAATCCCTCTATCTATTCTCTCCTCGACATACATAACACCGCCCTGGTGTAGTGGAACAATCTCTAGGATGCTTCTGTCCACACCAGATACATAGAGGATAAACAATTAGCCTCTACTCTAACATCCCTCCAACCGATCCAGATCCACTCTTACTGCCCTGTTGTCCTCCAGTAGGTCCAATACCAGAACTTTGAACAGTCCCAACTGATACCCCTTCCTTTCTCCTAAACTAACTGAACTAAGGCTTTCCCCTTAAAAAAAAAAAAAGGTCGACCTGAGGAAACATCAACATCCTTCCTCTTACCCAATATTGTCTGGCCCTGATGACCCTCTATTGTACATGCTTCTAAAGCCTAAGACGCCTCTATAAACTTCCTAACAGACTCAAACTGTAAAGCAATCAATCCTTGTCTTAACTCCTGACGTAATCTATCACGTAGTCTTTCAATCATATGTTGCTTAGTAGCAATGAACTTTGAAGCAAAAAGGAGAGATCATAGAACCTCCTCTCATACTCTAGTACTAACATGTCCCCTTATTTCAACGCTAGGAACTCCTGCTTTTTGATCCTACACTGATAAGAAGAGAAAAATTGCATCTCAAACTGTCTTTTGAATTCACTCCAAGTCTATGTCTCAGCATCCCTCCTGGACTGTATCACCCCCCACCATGACTAGGCTCTATCGATCAACAACTATGTAGCATAATTCATCCAACAATCCTCGGGTACTCTCATTTAAGTCATATTGTTCTCTACTTTTTGCATCCATCTACCTGCAATCTCTGCATCCTGTTCACCCAAAAAGGGCTCACATCCCAACTCCCTCATACTCTTTATATTCCGCACTAGAGCAATTACATTGTCAGAATCAATAGCAGTTGGGACAACCAGAGCTGTCAGCGGTACTGAAACTACTGGTGTTTTAGGGCTGCTAGAGCTACTGTACTAGGCATAGACTCGATCACGACTCTAACTATCTGGGTAATTAAGACGGGGTCTGTAACAAGAGTAGGGGCTACTGCCGGTGCTATTGATGCTGCTCTTTGTTCTTGCGGTCCAGCTCTCTCAGGTGGTAAATCCCCAGCTTGAATAGAACCAACCCCAGCCTGGAGTCTAGATGACTCCTCAACACTTGGCTATTGAGATGTTGACGGTATATGTGAAGCAATGTCCTCTAAAGGATCCTCCTGCTACCTATCAGCAAATCTCGTATCCTGATCTCTCCTCCTCACTAAAAAGGGATTAGTAGCCAAACATTTTCTCGTCTGTACCATCATGAAATAATCCAACAATCATAAGGTTTTCATTTCAATATCTTAAACCCTATACAAGCTCTAATACAAAAATGTAACATCCCCATTTTCGAAACCAACACATCAATCATAAAAAAGAAAAAAGAAAAAAGGAAACATGGTAATTTTTTTTACTTTATTTTCTTTGTTTAACTCATACAAAATTTATTGAAATTTCTACCAAAATTTTGGCAGAGTCTCCCCTATACTGGAAGGTTCAAAGTTATCAACAAATTATTTGTACACATCTTGTATTTATTATTCTTGCACATTCCAATCATTCTAAGTCTCAAACTATAACACCCCAAACTTTTAACATAAAAAATCACAATTATCAAGTTATAAAAATGAGAAGAATCCCAGGGAGTTTTTTATTTTTAAAATTAAGAGATAACCATTAATTAACCATCATAAATGCATTCATACATTAGCATAATGAAGATTCCAAATTTCAAATTACTACTTAAAGTTTTAACAAAATAGTACTACATAACTTTATACATACAAATTAGAAGTATTGTCCCGGTTCATGGGTTTAGCGGTGATTTTTCTTTTTATTAATTGAACTCGATTATGTGATCATCTATTTTTCTTTTTATCATATATGTTGCAAGTGTGCGGCGTTGCAACACTTATTCTCCCGGATTGGGATAATCATGAATGACATGGGTGGAAAAGACAAGGAATTCTTGTCATTTATTTGTAAAAAAGAGGGAATGAGAGTCACCACCTAGTATTTTGATCACTAGAAACCCTAATTGGTCTTAGAGTCTGGAGAAGGGGATTGATTGCATAAAATTAAAGTATTAGCACCCATAATACACCTTACCTGAGGTAAACTGTATTGTTTATTTATCTAATACAAACTAAGGAAATGTTGTGTTTTCTAACTGTTGATCTATTTAAAGTTGAAGAAAAGTCCTTCTCAGTAAAAAACTTTGTATCTTATTAGGTTAAAAACCTAACCGTTCTAATGCCAATTGACACAATCAAAGAGTTGATGTCTTATCCGAAGTGCAGAAGTGTCAAAATAATAAATAACTTGGCAAGACCGGGGTCGAACCACAAGGAGGTGAACTATATAAATTATAAATAACAACAACAATGATGATGATGGTGATGGTGATGATGAGTTAAAGAGGACTTTGAGATGTAAGATTATGTGAAGATTAAAGAATGATAAAAACAAATGTCAAGGTTAGAGGATCCACTAATAGTATTAGAGATATGAAAAGTATAAACTCTTTATAAATTATCAACATGATCATATTAATCATCTTATTTACTTAATACCATACTTATAAATTTTATCAGGTATTCATGATATTAACTTATGTTGACAACAAATCAAGTTCCTCTTATAATAACGATGTCGGCCAAAGACTATGAAGGATCAAGTATTTGATGTACCAAGTGTTATACAACACAAATCTAGATTAACCATTTAACAAGCAAGGTATTAATAATTAATAAGATAAAAATGATAAGACATATTAATAGCAAGTTGTTTAGGATATAAGCATTGAAGTCCATATTGAGTTTATATCATACTTATCCTAACACCATAAGTGAAACCTTTTCACCTTAACATGATAAACTTAGCTATAAATTATAAAGGAGAAAAACATAAATAAACAATATAAAAACATAAACATGATATAAGTTAACTAAGTATAGTAAAGGAAATGAAAAGCATAAATAAGAGATTAA
>Ga0325411_1002896_pt1 | contig 19364 bp, 14 predicted proteins | sample PopdelMetagenome_13_FD_206181 | JGI IMG/M metagenome (GOLD analysis project Ga0325411, IMG submission 206181) | Populus deltoides microbial communities from Bellville, Georgia, United States - Xylem-PdIQD-R4 | ecosystem: Host-associated > Plants > Phyllosphere > Stem > Wood/Secondary xylem...
TTGTATTTAAATTAATAAATTTTTATGAATGTGAATTTTAAAACTTGAATTCGATAAATTAAAAGAGACCATGTGAGGATTTGATTCGTATACATTTCCTGATTTAAATTAGAGACCATGTCTTTATTAAGAGGGGAAAGAATCATTTTTTATGGTAAAACTTAGGGTAGGGACTGGGGAGTGGGGAGTTCTCAACTACTATGATGCCGTTAATTCCGAAGTAAGACCTGGCTATTAGGTCAACAAGAACAAAATAATTGCAAATTAAACCATATAAAAACGCCGTCGTTAGAACAGGTAAATAATATATCACTCCACCCCAGGAAGGCAGCGTGAAACAGAATTGCCACTCCGCGAGCAAAAACATAGCAGCGAGACGGTGTAGGTGCGAGCGCCAGAGCGAGAGAGAGAGGAAAGAGAGCTTACAAAATCGGAAATGGCGATATCAGGAGATCTGAGGGTCTCAGCGACACTGGCCTCTTACTCTAAACACCTTCTATGCTCTTTGCCTCCCTCGAATTCCAAGGTCTCCACTCCGTTTAATTTAGCTCCACTCGCTTCTGTTTTCACGTGTGTTTTGTGTGCTTCCCATGTTATGTCAATTTATCTGTGTTGGCTGGGGAATTTGAGAAATACTCTGGGAAATGAGAGGGGGAAGATTGGGGTTTTGGGTTGATTTTTTAGGGAAAACTGGCTGTTTGTTACTAAAACGGGGGCATATAAATATCATTTTTTAATTGTTTATGGAGGCTGATAAATTATGCGTGTCCTTTGTTGTTTCATTTGATGATCTGGGCTGATAGGTTTTCGGCATACAAGGGTCAATGCGTATGTGATTATGTATCATTTAAATCCGTATGCAATGATTTACAATAAAGGAGAAGAACAGAAATTTAGAAAATTTATGGTTTGGAGAGGTGCTTAGCATTATGTATTTGGCACCTAGATATATTTTGAAAGTAGATTATGGTGAAGTGAAATTGTCAAATAAATGACTTCGAATGCAGCTTTTATTTCCTGAATTTATATTTACATGCTCTAAGGTTGTTCATTTCATGTTTTAAACTTGAAGAAACATTTGTCTGATGTTGTGGATACACTGAGTAAGGTTAGCTTTTGATCTTTCCACTCTTAATATCTTGGACTGAAGAATAGATAGGCTTTCCAAAGCCATATTTATGCACACTGACACATTCTGATTATTACTCCAGGTTTCATGTATGAAACTGTAGAAGTCTCATCAATGGGAGTGGCCCAAATTCTCAAACTTTCAGAGACAGAAAAAACAATAAATTAAAATGGGTTTCAAGTGACAAGATCTTTGCTTCTATCGCCAAGATTTTCTGTTTATTTCACCCCCTCTCCGTGACTAGATTATGTGGTGTTTTAATTTGGTTTGATGTGGATTGCCATGTCAGCAGATGCTGTTCACATGAACACCTTGTTAGCAGGCATCTGATGAAAGGCTTAATTGGTTCATTTTGAAGAGTTGAGATACAACAGTGAGAAATATCAAATTTGGAGTGCCGGGCTGTTTAAGTTGAGGATTTATATACTAATTCGACATTTATTTACGGAAAAACAAAGACTTGGATAGTATGCTATGGTATAGAGAACCATGCGATGTTCAGTAAAATGAGACAGCATAGATACAGGATGACCAAATGCTCTGCGGGTAGTTGTTACAATATTTGTGTCGGAACTACTTTAGTAAACAGAAAATCTTTTGCTCTTGTTTTTTACATCTATGTATTTTTAGTATTGAAGAATTTTTGGCTGGCAGATTTTGGCATGTGTTGTTTTATGTCTCACTATAGTTAAGTCTTTTGCTCTGTAATATATAGGTAGAGTTCCTAGGCTTCCTCAATGGAGGATGTGGCACTTCCCAAAACATGCTCAAGTGGCCTGGCTTTAAAATACACGGTCACTTTAAACGATCTGCTGGGATTGCTGAAGATTACCAACTGTCCTCAACTGCAATTAATCAAGAAGCTGAAAGCTTGCTCCTAAGTGCCATAAACATGAGCTTCTTTGAGCGTTTAAACTTGGCTTGGAGGATAATATTCCCTTCACCAACTCAAAGAAAGAGCTCAAATGCAAGGATTGCCAAACAGCGTCTGAAGATGATTCTCTTCTCTGACAGATGTGCAGTTAGTGATGAGGCAAAACGGAAAATTGTGAACAACATTGTGCATGCTCTATCAGAATTCGTGGAGATAGAATCACAGGATAAAGTTCAGCTGAGTGTCACGACTGATACAGATCTTGGGACGGTGTACTCTGTGACAGTGCCTGTACATCGGGTGAAGCCAGGATATCAGGGAGAAGAAGAAAGTGGATCAATAACAAACATCGAGTACAAAGATACTGGAGAAACTTCTGGTTCTGTTGATGTTCGGTTTGATTTCTACATCCCAGATGAAAGAACACGATGAATTGTAAGCTTAAATTTAAACAGAGGGGGGTTTGGCTAGTATCAAAACTTTATCTTTTTCATATTTGGACCTTTAGCCACGAAGATAATCTCACTCCTATGTATATGTGAAGCTCCTGTTGAGTGGTTGAAGATTTTGCTCTTTTTGAACTTTCTCTTCGATTTGGCTTTTTGCCTTAATGACGCGGGAGCATGTGAATTGGCATCCTAAAATCATTTTAGTTTTGTGTGTGTATGTGTGCTTGTATGTTTTATTGATCATCTGAAGGTAGCCTGTCAGTGTGTTGATTGGTGATTTGAGCAATGGAAATGATTTGATGATTGTTTGTGATGTTGATTAAATTTCTAGTCCTTTGCCAATCAGGTTTCAAACCAGATATGTAGTAGCAACACAAACCTTGGATCTCTATTAAGTTTTTCCTTCACGTATCTTATTATGTCTTTTTAATGTGCGTGTGAGTTGTATGAATTTGTTGAATTTTCAGGTCTTTCGTTGTGTTTTGTTTAATTTTAAAACGGTTAGGTTCCATCTGAGATTAAAGGAATGTCTTTCAGGGTTTCAATGCGATTGACCGCCATTCGAGATACTGTAAGATACAATGCTGCCATCTCCACTGATGAACTTTCCTCGAGGCATGGGAGATGGTAGTGTTTACTTCAGGTTCACAAAATGGAGATTGATGAAGCAGAGACGTTGGAGTTGGTTGGTGTGCTTGTCTATTCAAGTATCGCCCAAGTTCCAGTGTCAGGAGAATTATCACAATTTCAGTTGACATTGTACTGTCCTGGAGAAGACAACACCGACTGGTCCATGGGCGGTGTCCTTCCCTTCCTACAGGGTACTAGGGTTCGAGCAGCCCAGCCTCTCATGCATGTCAGGAAAAAGAAAAAAAAAGATGAACAAAAAAAAATCTTCAAAATGTTTTCTTAAAAAATATTCAGTCAAATTATTAATATAGTATTTTGAATAGTGTAATTTAGTTTTTTTTTAATCTCCATGTGGTACTCCAATAGAAAATAATATTTAATAAGTTATTTTTTATTTTACATAAAATGAGGAGAGGAGAAGTTTAAACTTTAAAGAGAAAAATTAATTTTATCTTATGATTTTTTTTCAAAAAATATATAGAAATAAATTTTTATTTTGACAAAAAAATTAACACCCTGCATTCATTCATTTTAGAACTCATAAAATTATTCATTAATTTTAAAACTCATAAAATTAATCAAAGTATATATAAATTCATCTAACATTTATATTAATAAAAAATAAAAGGAGAAAGGATATTAAAGCATGAACACCAAAAAGTACCCATCAAAATGCACCCAAGAATGGTAGTTCGTATGTAACATAGATTCAAATAATTATCCCGCTGTCTACGCTGAGCGGGAAGGAACCTTTTCTTCCTGTTCACTTTCCCTGCGTCTTATAGCTTCTTTATTAGGGCAAACTAGGACTGAAATCACAGTTGGTTTTGTGATCTAGACTAGGTTTTCTTCTCTTCCCCATTCAAGCACCTCCTTTTGTGTCTTAATTTTGTACCCAAATGAAAGGCGCGTGTTTAAATTTCGAAAACCCCATCGAAGATGCAGTTTCCAGGATCCGATTCGCCCCTCAATCCAATAATCTCCTCATTTCCTCTTGGGATTCCGTCAGTGTTCGCCTCTCTTCTTTATTATTTAATTTAAAAAATTAGTTTTAGATTTTTTTTTTCGACATAATTATATTTACATTTGTTTGATCGTGTAGAATCTTCGATTATACGATGTGGATAGCTCTCTGCTTAGATTAGAAGCTCCTGCTCCCTCACAAGCTGCTCTTCTCGACTGTTGTTTCCAGAGTGAGTCCGTTGCTTTTACGGCTGCGTCCGATGGTTCCATTACAAGGTTTGTTCTTGTTCTCGTTGGGACTCCAAAACCCAGCTTCAGCTTCAATTTCGTTTTTATCTCCGACACTACATGTTTTATCTTTCTTTATTCTAATATTAATCAATTTATATTATTTATTACTTCTGATTCAATAATTGCTTCCAATTCTATGATCATAACTTGCTTAATTTTTTGCATTTCAGTAGCATACGGTGCTACCTTTTGGTACACATTGCTGGCCTCTTCTTTTAGCGACTTGGCTATCAGGCTGGGGTTTTGTTTATTTGGGCTGATTTGCTCGATTATGCTTTGCTTACAATGGTTTTATTGGAGAGAATATGTTTGAATCATAACTGTGTGTTTTAGTTAAGTTTGTTGTTTGAAGTGGTATGCTATGGTTTTCATGCCTTATATCTTGACTCTTTATGGCCAAATTTTTCTAGGTATGACTTGCACTCAGGAACTATTGATGCTATTGGAAATCATCAGGACATGGCAACATGTGTGGGATACTCTATTGAAACATGTAAGCTATCTTGACGCATCCTCACAAGTCACATGAACATGAATCTACCTTAGAACTTGACACATGTTGCTTTCTTTCTTTCTTCCTTTCTTTTTTGTTATTTTATGCAAGACAACGAGATAGAAGTGTACTCAACCTCACATGGTATATTTGGCAGTAAATGCAGCTTTCCTACTATTCTAATAATGGGAAAACGTATGCATTTATATTCTTTTCCTCGGAGATCTTTATATTTCTAAAGAGCACTATTAAATCCTGTCAACTGTTATCTGAATAAGGTCAGTCATACATCGAGTTAACATGTTGTTGGGACTACAGACAAATTTTGTGGATATCAAGGATAACCAAGTCTAAGAAAGCAAAAAATAAGACCTTTGCATGCATATTTATTGGGGTTTTTATCATCCACCCACCTCATACTTGGAACCTTGCATTCCATCCTTTAGATTTCTTTTTAAAGGTTAGGGTTTCTGTTCTTTGCATTATAATTTTTGACGTTATGATATATATGACCATGGCAATGCAACGCGGTTTTGCTGTAAGATTTGGTTGCTAAGACATACAAAGAGCCCAATTTGCAATCTATTTTCATGTGGATCTGCTATTTCCTTGTTGCGTCATTGCTGTAGGGGTTTCTGATGATTCTTTTCTATTTGGCTTTTATAGGCCAAGTGATTTCAGCTGGATTAGACAAGAAGGTAATGTCTTGGGATATGCGCTTGGCAAATCCTCTTGCTCTCTTCCGAAATCTGGGTGCAGAAATTGATTCCATTTCTATCTCCGGTTTTGATTTGATGGTAGCTGTTGGAGCAGCAGTAAATATATATGACTTGCGGAACTATGAAAGAGCGGTGGATTTAAAAGAACTATCTATGGATGTAGGGATAAGTTGTGTTGCTTCAGTTCCATTTACCAGAGGTACAACTATAATGATAATGTGAGCTTTATAATTTTGAACATGCAGTTTCTGGTGGAAGATCTCTTTCGCAGGAAATGTCATTATTATTAGAACATACCGATTCCTTAAAAGTGAATCAACCAAACTGTAATTGTTTTACTACCAATCTTATGTGTGGTTGCTTGTAATTCTCATGGTATGGAGGTTTTAATCGTTCTTTAACCATTCAAAATGACATTATATTCCTTTTCTTTCCTCCAATCCCCCTGTCCTCCCTTTCAATCTTTTGAATATGTTTTTTTTTTTGCAGGATATGCAATTGGGTTGATAGATGGACGTGTAGCGCTGGAGATTTCAAATCCATTAAATTCGAATTCCACTGGGTCAGTCTTTTGGTTTCAAGCATGCTTCATTTGTTAAAGATCTGATATTGGTAGTATATTTTCAATTTTAATCTTTGTATTCTTTGTTTTCTAGTGGCATTTTTGTTTTTCTTTGTCCCACTGCTAAAGGTTTGAGTAGAGTAGATCCTCAGAATGTAGACGCATTTTCCTTATACTTTCTAAAGATTTTGACGAAGACTGAACTTAATGCCATTCCATATTCTCATCACCCAAGCTTAAGACCCAAGGTCAAGGACAATTCTGCATTTGTGACAGACAAGTTGTATAATACATGAGGCATCCCGTCGGTCATGGGATGTCCAACTAGACTGCCAAGCTAGAACTCGATGAGCAGGATGGAATTGCATCCTTTTTGTTATTGAGTTTTAAATCTAAAAACTTTTATGGTTGTCCTTTAGCAAAGAGATTTAACCCTTTTTTTTTTGTTTCTTCACATGCATGTGCACTAGACTAGATTTACTTCTGTGGCATCACTGACTCCTCTCTAGAAGTTGAATTTAAGTTTCTGGTATTGAGATATTAATGCTTCAACATTGTATACGGGTTTTACATGGATAACACAAGTTTCATAATTTGTTCTCAAACTTTCCATATTGCTCTTAGTACCCTGGATATTTCAATCTGACCATTGTGGTATATGTTTGCTTTCATACTGCAGAATCAAATATTTGTGCTGGAGCGTTTCTTGTGTTCTATTTGCTATTGTCTGTGCAAGTGCATATTTATCATGTTGATCTGAACAATTTGCTATTAATCTTGCAATGCGTTGCACTTTTCAAAATCAACTGCAGATACACTTTTCGGTGTCACCCTACAACAAAGGATGGAACGGCACATCTTGTGTCAGTTAATGACATAGTTTTCAATCCACTGTAAGTACAGTCCAGTCAATTGTTTGCCATCATGTACTCCGTGAAACTTAGATTGATGGGTATTTTTTATTTAGCATTGGTGGTACTTTTGTTACTGGCGATAATGAAGGCTATGTTACTGCATGGGATGCTAAAAGTAAAAGAAGATTACACGAGGTATATTCCCATCTGATTACAACAGTTAGCTGCATGCACTTTGATTTCTTTTTCAATACTAGTAAGTGGTTCGTTCCTTTTCCTGTTTTCAGTTTCCTAGATATCCAAATAGTGTGGCATCCTTATCATACAACCATGTGGGGCAACTTCTAGCTGTTGTATCAAGCTACACATATCAAGAAGCTAATGAAAGGTATGTCACTCCAGTTGCTAACTCCTTTGTGATTTTGTTCTACCATACTCTTCTTAAATCTTGACAGTAGAATTTTTCTTCAGCACCTACATTCTATGTTCTTGTGTTACATTGTTTTCAATTTTGTCATTTGGTTTTCCGTAACATGCTGATGCATCTGTTCACTTTTGTCCATATAAAGATCGATTGGCAGCCTCCACCATCAAATCTAGTTTTTTGCATGAATTTTGTCCTTTCTACTCCATCATTGATGTTTTTCTCCGTACTGTTAAATTTCAACTTTTCGTCCTAGTAGAACGCTACAGACTGCTTTTTTGGAAGAAAATTGATATTGTTTTTTTAATTAAATTTTTTTATCAAAAAGTAAAAATTTGGTGCCTGTGCATATTCTGTTTCACTTCATGAAGGTTAAATTATTTTTATAATAAGGCGGGAACAAAGTGTTTTTGACAAGCAAAAAACTCTTTTTTTCTTCAAGCAATTGTTGATACACCACCGTGTCCGGCGAAGAGTTTTTTGCTTATGAGTTTTTTGAATTTTTGTCAAATTTTTCTTTAGTTAAAACTCCCTTTCCTTATTTATATATTTCTTTTTTTATTTTTACAAAAACACATCTTTTTAATTAATAGCATGATTTTTTGAATAAAAACTTATAAAAGCAAGTTTCTATAAAAAAAATAAAAAAATGATGTCTTGATAATTTTTATGCAACCATATAAAAAAATAAATGAATAATTAATTTGAGAAAATTATATAAAAATATATAATTTAAAACTAATAATATAAATATTTTATTCTTGTTGAATATTCAAGAATATTTTTTTAAAAAAAATTATATATCAAATTCATATATAATTTATTCATAAATTAATTGTTAATATTACCATAAAAAATTCTAATTTTATTTGACAGTTCAGGTTCTCTTGAGCGTGAAAGGACAAGTCAGGCCTAGTGCAAGTCTTAAAAAAAAAAGCACATTGAATGCTATGTTGTCCGTTTAAGTGGGCGAGGTGTCATTATTTGCAAAAAGTGCACTGGTAGTGGTTGGAAAATTACGGCCCAAGTATTTTATTTTAGGTTCAATATCTAAATTTCAATTTTTTTCCACATAAAACACATTTTAGATATCTCTATAATTCTATTTTCAATTCTAAAATACACTCTAGTTAGTTTAAAAACTTGAAATTAAATAAAAACACTTTTTTGAAATTTTGATTTATAGTATGATTCAAGGTCCAAACTATCTTTTCGGACCCCTCTTCAAAACAAATTTATTAACACTAAGATTAGTGTTTTTTGCAGCCAGAATATAGCCTGCCAAAACCTCTCTCAAGTGGAAAAATTGAAATATACAAAAAAAAAAATGTCATGATTGAAATATAAACTTGGTTAATTATAAGAACCAAAATGCAAAAAAAAGGGGCTTTCCGAACGCAAAAGTAAATGGACAGTGTTTTGGGAATGTGTGAACAATGTTTAGATATATGGTGAAAAATTATTCTGTTTTTTTTAATGTTAATTGTTAATATTTTTGTCTTTGCTGCTTATTTCTTCATTTTTCTGCATTATGTGATGCAAGAAAACCGACAATGGTCTCTTATTTGATTATGGCACAGTGCTGCCTTATACGTGTTAATCAAATCGCTTGACCATGCATATTTCTCCATGTGACTTTTCCATGACAGGGAGGTGTCCCCTCAAATATTCATACAGAAAATGGAAGACAGCTATGATGGATTTTCTTCTGGAGTTTCAAGTAGGAAATGAATATTCGTATGCTTGGTAAAGGAGGTAATAGATCTAAATCTAATTTAGAAGATAAATCTGCTCTGTAGTTTTTGCTTAATTGCTTATAACAATGCAATTTGCTGCCCAGGTATTAATAATGGAGTCAGTTCCCTTTGTTTTTTGTTTTTATTATTGCTTCAGCCCTTTCGTTTTCAAGTGCTTGCTCCAAACTGCAAAATGCGGGGGAGAAGGTGCAAAACATTTTGCTTTGATTCTTCCATGTAAGAAATTCCTTGTACCTGTAGCATATACCACTCACTTCAATGGTTATCCTGTCCGGCTTTAATTTGACGCCGTTAGGTCATGCAGTACTCCTCTGTGGACCCTTTTCCGATTCTGCCCTTTTCTCTTCTTCTTTTTCTGTTTTCGAATGGACCAGGATATTCATAAAGAAGGATTTGTTTTTTGTCAAGCGAAGTGCGTTGCCTCGTGCCTAGTACTGAGTATTCAATGAAAAGAACTGGCAGTATGTGTCAAGGTTATATTTTTTTATGAATTTTCCACATGATCAAGGTCAAACTTAAAAATCAAGTTGCCTGATGCAGACCTGCGTGTCAATGTGTTTTTTTTTTTAAAAGTTATCTCGTAAGTTTTTCATAAACCAAATTCCATTTTTATATTATAAAACATAAATTCTCCTGCCGCAATCGAGCATGGAATACAAGTGTTGGCTTATCTCTTGTTTTTTTTAATTTTACCTTTTAGTATTTATTTAATTTTAAATTTATTTTATTAAATATTTTGATTTATTTTATTTTATTTTATAAAATTTTATTCTAGTCTCCAACAAATCTGATATTTAATTTATACTTAATTTTATAAACATTTACTTTTGTTATTATATATTTAAGTATAGACAATTTTTAAAATAAATAAATAAATAAAATTTTTAAACCTAACCGTCACAAGAATTACAAAATTAACAAATTAAGTTGTAAAGTTGATGGCAATTTAATATATCCATGTCTTAATAACAAAAAAAAAATATTTTAAAGTTTTCTTTTAAAGTCAACTTTTTTTTTCTCAATCATTTGAGTTGTTTTTTTTATGATTCAAGTAGATTAAATTATGTCGGGTAATTTTTACACAATTTAATTTTAAGGACTTGTTTGGAGAGTGTAATAGATATTGATTTTCAAAGTATTTTTTTGTTTAGAAATATATTAAAATAATATTTTTTATCTTTTAAAATTAACACATCAAAACAACTAAAAAATATTCAAAAAAATTAATTTGAAGTTATAATAAATTAAAAATATGGCTGTACCGTGATATCAAATAGAAACTAAATTTAAATTAGACAAAAAAGCCAATCAAAAAATTTCAAAATTAATCTACTAAACTAAATTTATTAATAATACCAAATAATTTCTTCCAACCTGCGTATTTCTTTTATGTTGGAAAGAAAAAATCAAGTGGCAGCATAACTCATCCCTATAAACTAAACTAGAATGTAATACGGATAAAAGAAACCGTGGCATCAACGCAAGGGGCCGGCATGGTCAAATTTTGTGGTTACGTGGCAAACTAGTTTATGCTTTCGGGGGAGGGGGGGGGGCGCTTTTACTAAGGAGGACACGTGGTAGAACATAATCGTGCATGTGTGTTTTAGTCAAGAACTTTACACAAACACTTATCCCAAACAGCATCATCACAAGCAGCCCACGTGCCGGACTGCGTACTAATAACGCATTAGGCCCAAAAATATATTCCATCGAATCTTTCACCGTCCATCTCTTAAATCCAATGATCTAAACTGACTCAAAATAAGTGGTTTTACAAAAAAGCCCAACTATTAGAAACCCTAAAGACCCTCCCTTTTAAATAACGCACCCCTATAAATAGCATAAATTGATAAAATCTCCCTGTCTTCTCTGGTACTCTCTGTGTTTTTTTATTGTTAAGTGTTTTCTAGTTCTCTTGATCAATCGCCGCCATGTCTGACGAGGAGCATCACTTCGAGTCAAAGGCCGATGCTGGAGCTTCAAAAACTTTTCCTCAGCAAGCTGGTACCATTCGCAAGAATGGTTACATAGTCATCAAGAATCGCCCTTGCAAGGTCAAGTTTCACTATCAATCTCAATTTTAGATCTGCTTGAATCTTTTTGTTTTGATTTTTATCTGTGTGTTCAGTTTTGTTCCAGACATGCCTTTTATGAATGTCGGATCAGAATTGATTTTATTATTTTTATGGAGTTGATTTGGTTATGGATAGTTAGGGTTTAAAGCTTACTTACAGTCATGTTCAGTGTGTTAGTTGCTGTTGTTAACTTTAAAAACGCAAGAGGAAAATTAAATAAATTATTTAGATTTGATAATAAACTGTTCAGAAATGTAAAAGTTTGTTGAATAATAACATGTCTATAGGCAGAATCTAATGCTGATGGTAATTTTGTAAGCATGATCGAAATAGCCATTGCTCTGCTCGTTTTGTGTAGGTAAATCTTAGGATACTTTGATTAATTATAAATATGAAACAAGTTATGAACTCGGATGGAAATTCTTCTTGTCAGTTGTAAAGCGTGTTTGTTTGTTTATCATGTGTATAATTCATTTAGTGATGTTGAGCTTTGTTAACCCGTGTAGATCATCCTATTGGTTCTTTAGAGATTGCTTTCCCCTTTTTAAAAAAAACTTTTGGGTTTTGTATGACTTATTAAGGACATGCTTTTAATTTTCTTTTACAGGTCGTGGAGGTTTCAACCTCCAAAACTGGCAAGCATGGCCATGCTAAATGTCACTTTGTTGCGATTGATATTTTCAATGGAAAAAAGCTTGAAGATATTGTTCCTTCTTCCCACAACTGTGATGTATGCAGTTTTTTTATCTAATTTATTTTACATCAATGAGTTATTCATCACTGAAGCTTTTTCATGATTTAAATGTCTCTTTCCATTGCATTGTAGGTTCCCCACGTCACCCGTACTGACTACCAGCTGATTGATATCTCTGAGGATGGATTTGTTCGTTCCTTTCTCTTTCACTTTTTTTAAAACTAGGCTAATTGGACTTTTGTCTAATCTGTTTTTAAAATTTCAGGTGAGTTTACTGACTGAGAATGGCAATACTAAGGATGACCTGAAACTCCCAACTGATGACAGTCTCCTCACTCAGGTTAGTTGACATTTTTTTTCTCCCTAGTGAATTCGATTAGGCAACAAGATTGTGCTGCCTCTCAGGATTTGAACTTTTTTGTTTTGTGGTCGCTTAATCTGCTTGTGTATTTTGTGCTTTGAAGTTGGATGGATTTTTGTAATGCAGCAAAGGTCATGTGCTGGATGTATAAAAATCTTACAGTGCCCTTAAATTCTGCTTCTGCGCTTCAATTTTTGTAGTGTAGTTTTCAATTTATAGGAGATAAGTCCGATTCAGTCTATTTCAGAAAATCCATGAACCTCTTTGTTATACAGAATCTAGTTGGTCATGTTTTTCTCTTTGTTATGCAGATTAAGGATGGATTTGGTGAGGGGAAAGATCTTGTTGTGACGGTGATGTCTTCCATGGGAGAGGAGCAGATCTGCGCCCTCAAGGACATTGGTCCCAAGTAATCTGTGCCTGGCTGCAAGCAGCGCATGCCCGAGGTTGACTGCTGATAGTTGTAGTTTTAGCAAGGGGTTTTATGTGGGTTTGAGAACTGGGCCCATTTAAGTAACGTTCTGCACCAGATGCGGCCTTATATGAAGACTTGCCATTATTTAAGTGGTTTTTTATTTGTAATGAATGATATTCTTGTGGTTCTTGGTGTGGAGAAAGTTTGTTCTGCCATTAAGACTGTATACAACATCTTGGCACCTTTGGTGGTTTCAAACAATTTACAGTTTTTATTTCCTTGTAGGTTCCAGTTCCTTTCCTCATCATCGTTCCTCGTGTTTGCCCGTCGAAGTTAATGTCATGGTTATTTGTTATGTTTTAGTAAGCGAACTGTTTACTTGTGTGTGTTAGGTTAGAGCCGAACCTATGGAAGAGAATTGAGATTCTTCTTGAAAATTTGGTTCTTTCCTGTTTGCCGAAGGATTCACGCTGGTTGAATCATAATTAATTATTTTATGACAGTAAACTATTTAGCAAAATGGAATGCCGTTTTCCGAACGGGTTCTTGCTTTCGTCATGTTTTTTCACGGCAGCAATCTGGTTTAGATGTCAACCGTCGAAAGTAGCATGCAATTGAATTCTCGAGAGATGTGGATGAATCCTCGTAGAGGATCCAATAATCGATGCCTGGTCAGTAATCCTGACGAGATATGACCAGAGCAATTCTTCAAAAATTCACCCTACAACTTTCAAGGAATCCTGTTGGGGTTGGTCTTTTGACATTTTGCGAGACACGAGATGTCGTCCTAGGTCCTTTTGCTCAAGCCTCGGTACCTCTGACCAAAATCTCCAAATTCAGCAGGTACTATTTCCTTAGCCAACTAATCTAATGGCAGTCCCAAGCCGATCTTTATGAGAGGATATAGGGTCATAAAAAATTTCTTTTAACTTTTAATTAGATACAAGATTCATCATTTATTAAACACACTCCCATTAACATTATAAAAAAGCATAAGTAAGATGATATTTAGAAATGTGATAATAGTTATTTTTGAAAAAAAAAATTATTTTTTAAAAAATTACTTTTAACATTAAAATATCAAAACAATAAAAATATACTGTAAAAAAATAATTTTAAATAAAAAAATTAAATATTTTAAAAAATATAATTTCATCCACTTTTTCTAACTGTCAATAAATACAACCAATACTCGTAGAGTGAAGCATAGAAAGGCAGTCAACACGGACCATTGTCGACAAAGATCATTCGAAATGTCCAGTGTTCAGTAGTACAGCTTTTTTGTATCTAAAAAAAAATATTCTAATCATCACAACCCAGCAATCATAGCAAGAGCAGATGGAAAACAAATGACCTACCAGCGAATTTTTTTTCAATTGGTTGAAGCGGATGGTTTGGGTAATAATTTATTGGTTTCCGACAAGGAAGAGGTAAGAAGAACCGGTCAAGAGTGGTCATGGACATAAAACCCTAAAGTTCTGGAATTTTTGAGAGGCTGGCCCAAATCAGTTAGGTATTATCGTTTGCACACAGAAGAATTGAATATTCCCAACAGCGCATGATGCAATCTATGGCTGTGGGCCTGTCTCCATGGGCCATATACTTCTACATTTCAACATGCTCCGAGTTGCCAACTCGTCAAGAAATTTCTTTTAGATGTCGATCATCGTGTGGTAAATTCGTTCAAGAGTTTCGTGCTATGTAGCAAGATTCAAGAAAAAGTGTTAGATTCCCTGATGTTGTATTGAACCAAAGTACAGAGTATCTTCCATGCCTTCCCCAGCCAAGCTTTTCGAGGCTTGAACTCAACTTTTACATGTTTCGAGGGGGGGAAGACATCGTTTCGGCGTGTCTTCTTGTTTAACAACCAAAATCACCTGAAATTATTTCAAATGGCTTAAAATTGCATCCCTATGTCATCTAAAAGTGAAGCAGGAGGATAGTGATAAAAAAAAAAAAAAAAAGATTGGGAAACCAAGAACCTTATTTGGATAATAACTTTTGCAAAAAAAGAAACAACAATATTTTTTGCCTGGTAAAATTGTTCAAGGTGGGTGCACTTGAAGCTCCGATTTATTTCAAATGTCAATGCTAGCTTTGATAATTACTATTTAAAAATTAAAATAGAAGAGTTGAAACCTTCAAATTTAGGCGTGTTTTTTTTTTTTTTTTAAAAAAAAAGAAGCTCTGTTCTCATTACCATAATTCTTACCAGGTACCTTGGTGAAGCACGGCACAAGGCAGCCCACTTCGACATGAGTTCTCCCTTTCAAAACCGATGGCATTAACTGTGGTATCGGTACTGTATTGCAGGTTTGTGTCTTGTAGTGGCATTACTATATATATATATATATATATATATATATATATATATATGAAAATATATGACATGTCAGAATCAAGAAAAAACATTAATTTAATATATTTTTAAATAAAACATACTCATAAAACACACGAATAAACAAAAACGATAACAATTCCAGACACTTACGAAATTTCTCCCACCTTCAATGGTTACCATCTCTGTGGATTTTATTAAAATAGCCCCCCAGGCAGGTCCTCGCTAAAAATAAAACAAAATTAATATGAACGGGGACGGGGACGGGGACGGTCTCTCTCTCTCTCTCTCCAGCCAGAGCGTGGCCCTATATGCTCTGCACGAACCCATTTGCCATTAGCCATCAACATCCGCAACTGATAACAATAATGTCAGTATGACAACTTGCATGCCAGCCCGCATCACAGATATACAGGTCAACACCATATTTCACACGCCGAATCAAGCACACCACAAGGAGGGAGAAGCAGCGCCTGCCCCTTTTTGTCCTAGCACCAATTTTTCAAATCATGTGTCTCGCAGCCTGATTCCATGATGCCTCTCTGGGGTTTGAAAAATAAATGCCTTGGTGGCAGTTACAAAAGTATCTGATTCCTTTCTATTTTTCACCGAGCATACGGTAAACAATCACTCAATGTGTTAAATATATATATATAAACATTTTTAAAAAAACATTTTAAGAAATTCTATTTGTAGTTTTGCTAAAAATCTTTCTTTCACCTTTAGCCGGTTCTGTATGTTTGCCTGCATGGACTGGATATAATATTATAAAATGACAGATGCAGTCGCTGTCGCAACAAGACCTCTGTCTTAGGATTCTGTGGATGTCATTACAAACTAGCCCCTGATGCGGACAAATATTTTGGAAAAATCTTTTTGGGCAACAACCACAAGTTGTGTTATCTCTTGGATCTTGACATTCTAGCATAATATAGCTTCGACTTGACACGAACGAGAAATCTGTTCTGGGACTAGGAAGACGCCGTTAGCTCCATGTAGAGCATCGAAGAACTAGCGAATTCTTGGAGGAAGTCCTTGCAAAGGTAATCTAAAGTAGCCGTGTGAAATAACTTTTAGAAAATAATATAAATAATATATTAAGATATTATTTAAGAGTTTAAATTTTTAGATTTAGATGATTATTTTACATGATATTATAATTTTATTGATTAAATAATTATATTGTTTCTCATTGTTCTAATTAATTAATAGCAAGTGGTAAAAAAGTGTATTAAAGAATAATATAAATTATATCTTGAAATTTTTTTAAAATAATTAAAATAAAAAAATAATTATTATATTTATTAAACAATATTTATTTATTGTTCTGTTATATAATGTATGCGGGTCATAATCATGATAGTATCTAATAGCAGCCGCAATGCTGCCCCTTGCCTCATGTACAATCCAAGCCGAGGACTCAATCTATAGGTCATAAATTTAATAGATATAGCTTATGATGTTATGATTTTATTTTCTAGAAATTATTAATTTAAATATTATAAATTATAGAATTATTGAAGATTTATATAGTAATTGTTTTTATAATTTTAAAAATTAATCAAAAAAACACGTGAGATGACGTGAACTTCAACGGTTAATAACCTCCCCTGAGACAAGATTAAAAAAAGCAGAAAAGAGTGGAAAGTAGCCAGCAATCATAGAGATCTATTCCACGGTCCAATTCCATCTGATTCCACTGTTACTGCCACACCTGGTATGGGCATGAACAAGCATGCTTCTCCCTCTCCGGCTACTCTCTTTTAAAATCGATTAGACACCAGACTCCAAAGCTCTATCCTCCAACTAGCACTCATGTCAATCCAGTAGTCGTCGGGGACACAATAGTGATTTCACCTCCTTTCAAGGAAGTCCCTGTCCCCGGCCGTAAGTAAATTATCTGTAGCTATTTGCTATAAAACATTAAAAATAATATTCTTTAAAAAGATACATTTTAAACAAAGGGCTGGAGACTGATTCATTAATCTTGCGTGTGCATGAATCAACTGGGATTATAGCAGAGTATAAGCTTGCAAGATCATGAAGGCTGGAGGCTGGTTCATGATTCATTTACCCCTAAAAAATAAAGAACAGAGACACCTCCTTTTTGCCCTATTAATTTCGTTTTCTTCTTCTCGTACCAGCAGCTAGCGTGGACTTTCTCTCTATCTTTTATTAATTTCCAGATCCACCAACAGCCAAAGAAACAATACAAACCGAAACTGACAAACTGGACACAAACAAACACACGGAAAACAAAACTATAATCGAATGGCTGATGAAAAGGAGCATCAGCAGCCAAAACAGCAGCAGCCATCTTCCCGCCCGATCACCATAACACTCCCTCCACGTTCCTTCACCGAAACTTTCTTGTCCAGTGGGCCTTCTGGTTCCATGGGCTTCAGTCCAGGTCCTATGACTCTTCTCTCTGGGTTCTTCTCCGACTCCGACGACTGCAAGTCCTTCTCTCAGCTTCTTGCCGGCGCCACGGCCTCCCCTAATTTCAAACCAACCGATGACAAGAGCTCCGCCGGGGACTTTAGCAGGCCGGGAAACTTGTCGATCGTCCCTCCCTCGCCGATGTTCACGATGCCGCTGGGGCTCTGTCCGGTGGCTCTTCCTGATTCACCGGGGTTCGGGCTCTTCTCTCCTGAGGTAATCGAGTGCTTATATGATGGTTGCATCAGTTATATATCAACTCTTCTTTTTCGTAGTGTACTTTCGCTTGAGAAAGTTTCGGTCTTTTTCTTGTTTTACACTATTTTTTATTTTCATTTTTATTTTTGATTACTTAGAAAGAAATAAATCTTTTTGACATTTTAAGTTTATCTGAGAAGGCCTTTCGTTGTCTTTAAGATAGACATTTTGTTTGCTTGGAGATTTTTTTTGTTTTCCTACCTTTGGTAATAGCTCAGGTGTTTATTAATTATAGTCACATGGATTAGTTTCCATGAGGATTCTTAGCAGAAGGAATATTAAATATTTTTTAGCTTCAAAGTGATTTATTTGCTCGCAGTTTCTATTATTGATGCTTTCAAGAATTAAGATTGCAATGTAGTAAAGGTTTGTATTTTATTAATTTATTTCCCCCCTCGCCACCGCTCTTGTAATTGAAAGCCTGTATTTTTATTGTCTAGCTATACTAGTATATATTCCTACGATTTTTGAGATGTCTCTGCAGGGCTTTGGAATGATACACCAGCAGGCACTAGCACAGGTCACGGCACAGGCTGCACAAGCCAATTCAAATATGCATGTTCAACAGGAGTGTTCGACACCGGCAATGTCTTCGACACAGTTTTTGACCTCTATCAATAATTCAGCAGCGCAGCAGCAGCAGCAGCAAATGGCAGGCTCAGTAACGGACTCTAGAGTGACACTGCAGGAACTGTCGGGCATTCCTCACGCTGATCGGAGATCCGAATCTTCTTCTTTGGCTGTTGACAAGCCCACTGATGATGGATACAACTGGAGGAAATATGGGCAGAAACAGGTGAAAGGAAGCGAATTTCCTAGAAGTTATTATAAATGTACACATCCTAACTGTCCTGTCAAGAAAAAAGTTGAGCGATCACTTGATGGTCAAGTAACTGAAATTATCTACAAGGGGCAACACAATCATGAACCACCACAACCCAATAAGCGAGGAAAGGAAGGGATAAACGGCAATTCAAACAGTCAGGGGAATTTTGAAATGGCTACCCTTCAAAGTGGATATGTCAGAAAAACGAGAGACAGGAAGGATCAGGAATCCAGCCAAGCTACACCTGAACATGTATCTGGGATGAGTGATTCTGAGGAACTTAGTGACACTGAAACTGGTGGTCCGATTGATGAAGATGAGCCTGGTCATAAGAGAAGGTACTTTTGGGCATGCAAATCTTAGTGTGCTTTTACTTGGAGGACTAGAGTATAACTAATGAAATAGTTCATGTCATGTGCAGAATAACTACAGAGGTTAGAGTGACAGAACCAGCTTCTTCACACAGGACTGTGACAGAGTCTAGAATCGTTGTGCAGACAACCAGTGAAGTTGATCTCTTAGATGACGGCTATAGATGGCGCAAGTATGGGCAGAAAGTTGTCAAAGGCAATCCTTATCCAAGGTGGTTCGTTAACTCCATAAGATTGTAGTTTGTATTAGTAAAATCCTTGCCTTAATTTGGTTATATTATTGGTTACTGTGCTGGTTTACTCATGCATTTTGGCCACTTGCTGTTTTTAGACTTGCACTTAAATGTTGTGCAGGCGCAAGCTCTTGGTTCTTGATAGAGCTCCTATCAGTGTGTGTGTGTGTGTGTGGGGGGGGGGGGGGGGGGGGGTGAGAAACACAAAA